>SDBU01000075.1_pt1 | contig 124532 bp, 86 predicted proteins | sample 2277071 | NCBI WGS metagenome assembly SDBU01 (sample SAMN10397929, study PRJNA504765) | marine sediment metagenome | isolation source: marine sediment core GS08_GC12, 126 cmbsf | place: Arctic Ocean: Gakkel Ridge, Loki's castle | collected 2008
TCAACCATATGCGACGATACGTCCTAATAGTTATCTAATGGTGGTGAAGGACCAGGCAGCCTTTATAACAAGATATGGGAGTATGCCGTTTGGTGTTCAAGTTCTCGAAGGTTATAGCGGCAGGTTGAGCAACGCCGGCGAGAGGCTGCAGATTGGCATGCCCGGCGATATTGATGAGTATGGCACGCGTTATTATATCCGCATTGACAGGGTCAACTACAGCGATGGTTCGCATCCTGAGGATTGTCCCGGCGGCGTGGACCTCTGGCCGACTGAGGCGGATGGGCTTGGCAAATCGCTTTCGCGTAAGGACCCGAATGATTATGGCAATGATGTAGCCAATTGGGAAGCGGCTGCGCCTTCACCTGGTGTTGTCAATCCGTAGAATCCTGGGGAAAAGGCAAACATACTATCTGTTCGGGGAAAATGACAGGCGGCGGCCGGATTCGAACCGGCGAATAACGGTTTATCAATCCATCCATGGTCGACTTTTCTTGACTTACAATGCTCCCTGGACTATTCTCAATGTAGTGAAAACTTTCTCACGAGCAGTGTTGATTAGTTATAGTCTTTTAATGTAAAACCATGAATGACCTTGAAATATTTCAAAAAGGAAAATCACTTCTCGAATCAGGTGAAAGTGTCGCTTTAGTAACGGTAATATCCACACAAGGCTCAACACCCGGCAAAGTAGGTTATAAGATGCTTGTATGGGGGGAAAAGGGAGAAACTATCGGCACTATAGGAGGTGGATTGGTTGAAGCTGAAATGATCAAAATGGCTAAAAATATGCTGCCAAAAACCGAGTGCCGGGTTTTAAGATTTTCCCTCGATGGTACTGAAGACGATGGAAAACCATTATGCGGAGGTTCAATTGAATTTCTTCTCGAAACTTTTGACGAAAACAGTTTGGCGTTATTCAAAGAACTTTCAACCGTTATCGAGAATGGTGACAAAGGTATACTTTTGTCTATTATTTCTCCAAACAAGTCGCCCAATAAAATCTATTTGAAAAACGCTGAGCAGATTGATGCCGCCAATATTGATTTTCCACCTGACATTGTAGAGTCTATAAAGAAACTGGCTGCTAAGGAACAATCTTCAAAAACCACATTGGAGGATGGGCGTGAAGTATTTATAGAAACCATTGCCAAACAGCCGATGGTTTTCATCTTCGGCGCCGGGCACTTATCATATTATATTTCACAGTATGCAAAATCCTTAAATTTCCGAGTCACCGTATGTGATGACAGGGCGGAATTCGCAAACAAAGAAAGATTTCCAGATGCAGATAACATTATTGTTGAGGGTTTTGGGAGTGTCTTCGATAAAATTGAAATCGACAAACATTCATACATCGTTATTGTTACAAAGGGACATAAAGACGATGAGATAGTTCTTGAAAAGGCCGTCAAGACAAATGCAAAGTATATTGGTATGATCGGAAGTGAAAGAAAAACATTTACTATTCTCAAAAGACTTAACGAGAGAGGAATTCCGGAAGAAACACTAAGAAGGGTTTATTCTCCTATCGGTATTTCAATAGGCGCAGTTACCCCCGAAGAAATTGCTTTAAGCATAGTTTGCGAACTTGTAAAAATTAGAAGGTTTGGAGATACATCTGAAACAAATCACATGAAAATAGTTTTTCCAAGAGAGCTGCAAGAAGGAAAGATATGATAAACGCAATAATATTAGCTGCCGGCCAGTCAAAAAGAATGGGGAAACCAAAGCCTCTATTAAGATTTAATGCCCAGACATTTCTGGAACAGATTATTTCGGTTCTTAAACACTCAGATGTGGACAGAATCACTGTTGTTCTGGGAGCGGAGGCTGACACTATAAGAAAATCGGTTGATTTAACCGGAACAAACATTGTTATAAACCAGGATTACCAAAGAGGGCAGCTATCATCTTTGACTGCCGGAATCAAGGAGAGCCCAGAGGATACGGAAGCAATCCTTATATGTTTGGTGGATAATCCCTTCATTACTGAAGAAGTCGTCAATCAAATTGTTCGTAAATTCAAAGAAACAAATAATCCAATCATAGTTCCTGTATTCGATAAAGAAAGAGGGCATCCAACTTTATTCTCAAGGTCATTATTCAATGAATTGCTCAGTGCGCCGGAAGAAAAAGGTGCCAGGCATGTCCTGTATTCAAACGAAGAAAAAATCCTCGAACTTGAGGTGTCCGAACACGGAATTCTGATTGGCATCGACACTCAGGAAGATTACAAACTGTACTTCGGAGTCAATCCATAGAGATTATTTTAGCACTATCACGTTTCTTTCTGAACAATTATAGTGACTAACATCAGCCAAAGATTTTCCCCAAGCCCTTGCGGAGTGGCATGGAACGAATGCGTACACCCGTAGCAGCAAAAACGGCGTTGGCAATGGCCGGGGCGATTGCAATAATTGGAGTCTCACCCCCGCCGGCCGAGGGAATGTCAGTTTTGTTAACCAGATGGACATCAATTTTGGGAACATCTTCGAAGCGTGGTACCCAATATCTGGAAAAGCCGGCGTTTAGTATCCTGCCGTCTGCGAATTTTATTTCTTCACCCAGCGCGGGCCCCATACCCATGATGATGCATCCATGTACCTGAGAAAGCAGGTTGGAAGGATTCTGGATAGGGCCGCATTCAAAGGCTTCGCAGACCTGATGCACTTTTATCCGGCCCCGTTTGCGGTCGATACCAACCTCCACACATGCAGCAACAACGGAATTCTTTTCCGTCCCACAGGCCAATCCTACGCCCATTTCAGCAGTGACTTTTTTTCTGCGTGTGGACCAATCGAAGTGCTTTGCAACAGTCTCCAGGACGGTTCGTATGCGCGGGTTTTCAAGATGGGCAAGTCTAAAGGCAAGCGGATCAGCTCCCGCTGCCGCGGCAAGTTCATCCATAAACGACTCACGCGCAAAGTTGTTGGCCGTTGCAGCGAGGCACCGGTATGCACCCTGGCGTAAAGGAGAATCAGAGCTTACGGATAAGATTTTTGTGTTGGCTATATTGTATGGCGTATCAATTGCTGAACCCCCGGCGTTAATATTAGTAAAGTCCCAGGCAATTAACGAGCCGTTGGCATCCAGGCCACCTTTGCATTCGATGAGTGCTGCCGGTCGGAAATAGGCCCAGGTGAACTCCTCGGCACGAGTCCAGTGTACGGCCACGGGGCGTTTAGCGGCCTTGGCCAATCGCGCCGCCTCAACTGCCGCTTCAGCACTATGTTTGCCTCCAAATCCGCTGCCCATATCAGGTACAATAACACGGACTCGATCGGACGGAACTTGGAAAGTTCGGGCCAAGTCCCCTTGCGCCTGCTGGGGGCCATCGCAGCCCGTCCACACGGTCAACTTACCGTCTTTCCACTCTGCTGCTGCTGCCCTTGGTTCCATCGGTGTGTGCTGAACGTAGGCCACTTCGTATGTTCGCTCCAGAACCTTGCTTGCGTCGGCAAGGGCTTTGTCAATAGAGCCCCTGGTTCTGGGACGTGACCTTGAGCCTGACCGGGCATTCTTCTTGAGATGGGAAAACAGCTCCTTGCTCGAAGGATGAGAAATAGTTTTCCAGGATGCAGTTTTTGCAACAGCCTCCAGTGCCTGAGTGGCACGAACAGAAGATGGCGCAGCGCATCCCACGAACTGACCGTCACGGACGACGACCACGTTCTTCATGGCCTTGGCTTTGGAAAGATCGATTGATTCAAGCGTGGCCCCATAAGAAGGGGGGCGCAGGATTTTCCCGTAGAGCATATTTGGACGCACGATATCTGAAGGAAAGCGGTGTGCCCCGGTTACCAGGTCCCGCCGGTTAGGCCTTGGAACGGGTGTTCCGAGCACTTCCCATTCGTCGACCGGTGTGAGAGTGACATCGGACGCAATGGATTGTTTGAAAGCCCCGGCAACATCCTTTGATTTGGCCAAATCTGCATAGCTAATAGTCTTCTTCGTTTTCCGGTTCCTAATGGTTCCATTGCGCACGTCCAAGGCACCGGGGTTTACCTTCCATTGCTCAGCTGCAAGACGCGTCAGCAGCTCGCGTGCAGTTGCCGCGCCACGGCGCACGGCCGGGACGGTCGAAGGAGTAGTTCGGCTGCCGGCTGTTCTGCCATCATCAGGGACCAGGGCCGTGTCAGCCATCACCAAGCGAATCCGGTCTGCAGTAACCCGCAGCTCTTCTGCCGCTGCCTGCGTTAGTTGTGCTCGTGCACCCTGGCCTTCCTCGACCTTACCGGTCATAACTGTAATTGTGCCATCCTGGTTGATGTGGAGTCGTGCCGCCACGGATATGGATTGCCGACTGCGGCCGCCACGCCGACCGAGAGATACGCCATCAGTTACAGTGATTAGAAGACCCGCACCGAGCAGCTTCACAAACGAACGCCGGCTCAGTTTAACCTCACCTCTCGGCTCATCGGACGGCTCAGATTGCTGTGTTTCGACCGTTTTGTCTAAGATGTTTTTGGTCATAAGATTTTACCTCTTTATTTTTTGCCGGCACGACGTACGGCATTTAGAATTTTAGGATATCCGTTGCACCGGCATATGTTGACATTCATCGCAGCAGCAATTTCATCATCTGTAGGATTAGGATTCTTTTCAAGCAGCGCCACCGCCGTCAAAATCATACCCGGCGTGCAATAACCACACTGCATCGCTCCTTCTGTAAGGAAAGCTTCCTGGACGGGATGCAGGGAGTCTCCCTTGGCAAGTCCTTCAATCGTCGTGATAGCCTTCTTATCAGCCTGGACCACGGGGGTTACACAGGACAGTACACGTTTGCCATCCATCAGAACCGAACAGGCGCCACATCGGCCCTCACCACAGCCGTACTTAGCACCGGTCAGGTGCAATTCCTCCCTTAAGACATCAAGGAGAGTTCGTGCCGGATCTGTGGTAATGGTTTTTTCCTTTCCATTAACAGTGAGGGTCATCGTAACATCCATAAATAACCTCCGTTGAATCTTGGGTTGACGGAACTAAGATAAGCCAGGACGTCATAGTTTTGTTGAGTTATATTATAGTGAGGATATGTTGCTGTTACAAGGTTTTTTAGACGGCAAAGTCAATTCAATTTTCTGTAACCTCCTTATTTTTTGAATGCTTGGGCGAGTTTTGGCCACTGCTGTGATCTGCTTTATCAGGGAAGAGAGAACAGGCGGCGGCCGGATTCGAACCGGCGAATAACGGTTTTGCAAACCGTCGCCTTAGGCCTCTTGGCTACGCCGCCAAATTACGAATTTTTACCTATTTTACCCGTAATTGGCTTGTTTTGCAATAGAGCAAATATCATTTTTATCAGGCCTAATCGTAGTTTTTGGCAATATTTTTGCAGGTTAAAGCGTCCATTTATATAGCTGAAAGTCTAACTGTAGCGATGTGAGTTGCCAGAGACTGTTCGCATACAGAGTGGTATATTTGTGGATTTTATTGGAACCTCTTGTATAAAAGCTGCGAGAAGTATCCAGGAATGACAGTCTTGTGAGGATCTCAGTCAGTTTCATCTTTTCTTATGTAACCTTTTATAGTACAATAAAATATCTGCCGATGAACTTGGTGTTATGTCAGTGGGGATTGTGTTGGAGAAGGGTTTTTTATGTTTTATAAGCTTAGACCAATAACATTTTTATGCTGGGGGCTGGGTATCGTTGTAATCTTTTGTATTGCCAGCGGTTGCAGCTCTGAGCACTACAAGGCTGAAGCCGATAAAGAGGTATATCAAATCATCGATAGCAAATGGCAGGACGGCTTTGGCTCAAAGGTCAATTATAAAGTCAGCGACATGCCGGCATCTGCAAATGACGTGCAAATCGAGAAAACCGTGCCATCGTCAAACGTTATAAGTCTTGGCGAGGCGGTTGCTATGGCCACTGCACACAATCGGGCTTATCAGACTCAAAAGGAAGCTTTATATCTTTCGGCGCTTAGTTTAACAGACGAACGATATAAATATGCACGACAGTGGTTTGGAACCATTGATGGCAGCTATATCAGTGAAGGAGGCGAGGAAGATGTACGCGTGAGTGGAGGCGGTGAGGAGAATGAACTAGTGGGTTTTGACCACTTGCAGTTGTTAGGTGATGGAGTGTTAATATCTACTGGTCTGGCAATCGACTGGATACGTTTTCTGAGCGGCGATCCTCGAACGAGCTTGAGGTCGGTTCTAAGCGCTACCGTGACGGCTCCTATACTTGGCTCAGGGGCGGGTAAAGTCGCGCGAGAGCAACTGACTCAGGCCGAGCGCAATGTTTTGTATGACATACGCTCGTTTAACCGCTATCGCAAAACGTTTGTAGTTGATATTGTGACTGCCTACTACAATGTTTTGCAGCTAAGGGATGTTGTAACCAATGCCGAGAATAATTATAAGAGAACGGTTGAATCGAAAGAGCGTTTGGAGATGGAATCGGAGGCGGGGCGTAAAAGCCGTATCGACGTTGATGAGGCGGAACAAAATGTGTTGAGGGCTGAAAGCAGGATTGTGGCGGCTCAGGAAAGATACGAGCAGAGTCTCGATGTCTTTAAAATAAGTTTATCTCTTCCAACCGATGCTAATTTAGTACTGGACCAGAATGAGTTGAATGTTCTGGAAGAAATGGGTATAAGTGAGATAGAATTTACATTGGATGAAGCGATTGAAACAGCATTGCTTCAGCGCCTGGATTTGTATAACAGTGCGGATTCGATTGACGACGCATTGCGTAATGTTCAACTGGCTGCGGATGGCCTTGGGTCTCAGCTGAACCTGACAGGCAGCGCCAACGCAGCATCAAGGCAAGAGAGCGATTTTAGCAGTTTTCAATTTAACAGTGGAACCTACACCCTGGGTTTTGATGTTGATTTGCCTTTGGACCGAAAGACTCAGCGCAATGATTATCGTGAGGCACTGATAACATTAGAGCGGCAACAGCGGCAGTATGAGGAAGATATGGACATTATTAAGTTGGCGGTGCGTGGGGCTTATCGTCGACTTAAGGAGACGGCAGACCGCTATAAAATCGAGAAAAACAGTCTTAAGCTGGCACAGGAACGTGTTGAAATGAATAAAGTGTTGCTGGATGCAGGACGAGTTACAACGCGCATCCTGCTAGACTCACAGGATGATTTATTAGAGGCTCAAAATAATGTGACGAGGGCCTTAATAGATCACTTGGATGCCAAGTTGAGTTTTTACCGGGATGTCGGTATAATGCAGGTCAGGCCGGACGGAATGTGGGAATAAAAATAAAATGGCTGACAATAACGGAAAAAGTAATCAAGATAAATCGGGACCTCGGCGTCGAGGTGTGCTGAGGCTAATTGGCAGCAAAGGTCTTTGGATAGCCTTGATCTTCGCTGTAATCGCCGTAGTTGCAGTATGGTTCAAGGTGGTCCAGGGTGGTGAGGATCCGACGAGCGGCCTTGCTACTTTTGTTGCGAAACGAGGGCCATTGACAATTAGTATTCTCGAGTCGGGCACAATAAAGGCCAAAGAAAAAATCATCATCAAGAACGAAATCGAAGGAAGGACATCCATTGTTTCGCTCATCCCCGAGGGGACGCATGTTAAGAAAGGGGACCTCCTGATTGAGCTGGACGCCAGTGTGCTGGAGGACAGTAAGATAGATCAGGAAATTATCGTCATGACGGCCTATGCAGCTTTTATCGATGCAAACGAGACCCTCGCCGTGGTGAAAAATCAGGCTATAAGTGATGTGAATGTGGCGCAGTTGACTCTTGAATTCGCCATACAGGACCTGGAACAGTATATAAAGGGCCAATATCCCAACGAAGAGACGGCTGCTGACAACGACATAACCTTGAGAGAAGAGGAGCTTAAACGTGCCGAGGAGACCCTGACGTGGTCAGACAAGCTGTACGAAAAGAAATATATCTCACAGACTGAACTGATGGCTGACAGGTTGGCGGTGACCCGCAGTAAAAACAACCTGGAGCTGGCACGGAATAACCTCAAGCTGCTGGAGGACTTTACGTACCATCGCAATATAGCGCAGCTCACAAGCGACGTTACACAGGCTGAGATGGCGCTGGAGCGGATTGAGCGTAAGTCAAGGGCCCTTGTTATACAAGCGGATGCGGATTTGAGGGCCAAAGAACTCGAGTATAAGCGCCAAAAGGACAAATTCGAAAAGATTGAGGACCAGCTCAAGAAAACCAAGATATACTCCCCGACTGACGCAATGGTGATTTACGCAACGACTGCTCGAAGAGGAGGTTGGCGTGACCGTCGAGAACCGATGGATGTAGGTATCGAACTCACCGAACGGCAGGAACTGTTCCACCTTCCCACGGCGCAATCAGCGATGGTTGAGGTGGATATCCATGAGGCGAGCCTTGAAAAGGTTCGATTGGGTCTTCCGGTAGTTGTAACAGTTGATGCGCTGCCGGGTCAAAGGTTCTTAGGTTCTGTCCAGCGCATAGCCCCATTGCCTGATCCGCAGTTTATGTGGATGAATCCTGACTTAAAGGTGTACAACACGGATGTATACCTGGAAGGTAATATACCATCGCTGCGAACCGGCATGAGCTGCAAGGTTGAGATCATCGTTGAGCAATATGAGGATGTGGTCTATGTGCCGGTTCAGACGGTGTTGCGGGTTGGGGGAGAATCGACAGTCTTCGTTGTCAAAGATAGTTCTATCGAGGGAAGGAAAGTCAAGGTTGGGCTGGATAATAGAAGGATGATCAGAATCGTCAGTGGCCTTGACGAGGGAGAGCATGTTTTAATGGCGCCTCCATTGGAATCTGCGACCATTGAGCCCGGCTTGGAAATGGCCGGCAGCGGATTATCCGGTTCCAGCGATGACTTGAAGCAGAGGATAAGTGAGAGGCTGGGAGAGACCAATGGAGCCGAAGTCCGCAGACCACCCAGTATACCTTCGGAAGGTGTTGGTCCCGCGCAAGAGCGGCCGAGCAGGCAGGGCTTAGAGAATTTGACACCTGAACAGCGGGAACAGATGCGCAAGCGTTTCGAGAATATGACGCCGGAGGAGCGAAAAAAGATGCGGCAGCGTTTTCAGGGTACGGGCTCGAGGCGAGGAGGGGAAGGTTCAAGACAAGGAGGAGGCACGAGACCTCGGGGATCGGAAAGGAACCAATAGATGGACAGTCAAGCCCTTTCCAATAACAACAATGAGATAATCAGGCTCGAGAAAGCGAGCAAGGTCTACCAAATGGGGACAGAGGAGGTCTGGGCACTCGCCGGTGTAAATGTGTCGTTTGAGAGGGGCAGTTTCTGGGCTATTATGGGGCCGAGTGGTTCAGGGAAAAGTACGATGATGAACATCCTCGGATGTTTGGACCGGCTGTCATCGGGTCGGTATTACCTTGAGGGCCGGGATGTGAGTACTCTTGATGATGATTCCCTCAGCGATCTCCGGCTCAAGTACCTGGGATTCATATTCCAAAGCTTCAACCTGATTCCTCAATTGACTGTCCAAAGAAACATCGAGCTGCCTTTGTATTACCTTGGATGGGATTCAGTCCGAAGTGCTCAGCGTGCTAAAGAGATAGCGGAAGAAGTTGGACTTGGGGACAGATTAGGTCACCGACCCACGGAACTTTCCGGTGGGCAAATGCAAAGGGTCGCAATCGGCAGAGCATTGGCGAACGACCCGCAGATTCTTTTTGCGGATGAGCCGACCGGCAATCTGGATACGGCGACGGGTGAACAAATCCTGGAACTGCTGGTCAAGTTGAACGAACAGGGCAAAACCATCATCATCGTGACCCACGAAGCTACAATAGCTGACCATGCACGGAACAAGATACATATGTTAGATGGCAGGATTGACAGGGTTGAAGGGGGGGGCAATGAGGCAAACTAGGTTCATGCGAAATATATGGCTCGGCATCGAGAATCTTCTGCTTCACAAGCTGCGCTCGTTCCTAACTATGTTAGGTGTTGTCTTTGGCGTGGGCAGTGTAGTAGCCATGCTTTCTGTTGGAGAAGGCGCCAGCAAGGAAGCCCTCGAACAGATTCGCAAGCTTGGGAGTAATAATATCATTATCTCATCGGTCAAATCCGCGGAAGAAGAGGCCATGAGTACAGCACATTCACACATGAGCATCTACGGGCTGCTTTATGAAGACCATGGAAGAATTGCTGAGAGCTTCAGTCATGTCAAGCAGACAGCGCCGGCGAAAATCATGCGCAAAAACTCACGTCTTGGCGAAAAAGAGATGGAGCTTCGCGTTGTGGGGACCACACCACAGTGGTTCGAGCTTGTGCCTCGTGAGGTCCTTGCCGGACGGGAGCTTCTACCATCCGATGAGGAAAAAAAAGCACCTGTGGCTGTTTTGACTGAATACGGCGCTCGTAAAATTCTGGCCACTGAGAGTACTATTGGCCAGACTATCCGCATCGGGGGTGACCAGTTCGAGGTCGTCGGCATCGTCAAGAGCGAAAGCGGCCAAGCCGGCAACATTCAAATTCCCGACCAGGAAGTCGATGTTTACATTCCCATCGAGGTGGCGCGCCGATACTTTGGTGACATCTTTACCAAACGTACTTCGGGTGGAGACGAGCGGGAAAAGGTGGAACTGCACCAGATTATTGTCGAAGTGGATGAGGGGGATAAAGTTGAGGGCGTAGCCGCGGGCATCATAAGGATGCTGGAACAGTTTCATAAGAAAAAGGATTATGTAGTGAGCGTTCCTCTGGCATTGCGGAAGCAGGCCGAAGCTACGAAGCGAAGGTTCAATATTGTACTCGGCTCCATTGCCGGTATCAGCCTGTTGGTCGGTGGAATCGGAATTATGAATATTATGCTGGCTTCAGTAACAGAGCGTACGCGTGAGATAGGAATTCGGCGGGCCGTCGGTGCCAAGCGCAGACAGATTGTCTATCAGTTTCTTATCGAGACCACCGTTCTGTCTACTACGGGGGGCATCATTGGATTGGGTGTGGGCGCCCTTATCCCGTTCTTAATAACGTACTTTTCCGGGATGATCACAGTGATGACCTGGAAAGGAATTCTACTGCCCCTTTCAATCAGCGTAACTATCGGCATTCTCTTTGGACTATATCCTGCTATACATGCCGCAAAAGTAGACCCCATCGTGGCTTTAAGGCATGAATAGAAAAACATTTCAGCACTGCCTTCATATTTTTCGATAATTACAAAAACTCTCTTGACCGTTCAAACCATAACAGGTAAAACCATCGCACAATTTCGTGTTTTGTAAACGTCCAATCACGGCCCACAAATCGCAAGACACAGGATTTGCGAAGGCCCTGTAAGGAATAAATATGACAGAAATGATTTTCGGTATAATGGGAGGATTGGCTCTATTTCTTTTCGGAATGGGCTTGATGTCGGACGGCTTGAAAAAAGTAGCCGGACAGAAACTCAGAAGTCTCCTCGAATCGCTGACAAAACGTCGGATTATCGCTGTTCTCATTGGAGCATTGGTAACAGCACTGATTCAGTCCAGCTCTGCTACTACCGTGATGACGGTAGGCTTTGTCAACGCCGGCCTCCTGACTTTGAAGCAGGCCTTGTGCGTTGTTCTTGGTGCGAATGTCGGCACTACGATCACAGCCTGGCTGGTTTCTATACTTGGTATTGGCAAGTTTAAGATAGCTTTGTATGCACTACCGGCCATTGCGGTTGGATTCCTGATGCAGATTGTGGGAAGGACGCAGAGGCTCAGGAGCATTGGCAGCATAGTACTGGGCCTCGGCCTTTTGTTTTTGGGCCTCTCATTTATGAAAGAGGCGTTTGATCCTATCAAGGACAGCCCAGGTGCGCAGGATGCGCTTATCTCACTCGGAAGTAATACGATACTGGCTGTGCTTGCAGGCACTTTATTGACGATGCTGCTGCAAAGCAGTTCCGCTACGACCGCCATGATCCAGTTGTTGGCAGCTTCGTATGCATTTGGGGAGAGCGGTGACGTGGTACTGAAGGTTACGATACCTTTCATACTTGGTGGCAACATTGGTACTACGATCACAGCGCAGTTGGCTGCGTTTAGGACGTCGCGCAATGCCAAGCGCGTGGCAATTGGGCACACTATATTCAATTGTTTAGGTGTCCTTTACTTTTTACCATTTGTGTGGACAGGCTTTTTTAGCAAATTCGTAATCTGGATTACGCCGCTGGAATTGTCGTCGGACAATTGGGGCTTTTGGATAATGGTGCATCTCGCTGTTGCCCATACAATCTTTAACGTTTTTAATACTATTGTATTCCTGCCGCTTATCAATTGGCTCGAAGCTTTAGCTATGAAGATTCTTCCCATTACGAAAATGGAATTAGCGGCGAAGCCTGTTGTGCTGGAGAGGCATTTGTTTAATACGCCTGTGATAGCTCTGGAACAGGCAAAACGCGAAATCATTCGGATGGCTGAAAGAGCCAGAGAAAGTGTTCAACAGGCCGTTGAAGGTCTGATTGGGGAGGACGGACGCAAACTCAAGCAAGCTGAGGCGTCGGAAGATATTATCGACGAATTCCAGCTTGCGATTACCTCATATCTTGCTGACTTGTCACGAGAGCAGTTATCGGACGAAGTGTCCATTAGGCTTCCTGTGCTCTTGCACACAGTCAATGACCTTGAGCGTGTAGGCGACCATGCAGTCAATATCGTGGAAATCGCGGAGCGAAAGATTGGGCAGAAACTTTCCTTTAGCGACAACGCACTTGATGAAGCCAACCGGCTCAAAAAAGAGATAGACCAGATGTTCAGTCGTGTCATAGCGGCACTGGAGAATAATGATGTTGAGTCAGCCAGAGCAGCATTGGTCAACGAGGCCAACCTTAATAAAATGCAGATAGATTTTCGACGCAGCCATGTCCAGCGTATGAGCGAGGGCGTCTGCTCACCTGAGACCGGTCTGATATTTATCGACCTGGTTGACAATATCGAAAAAATCGGTGACCACCTTACCAATATCGCACAAGCGGTGATAGGCGGTCTGCAGTGGGATGGAATCGAGCTGGAGCAGCCTCCCAGTCTCTGACCGGGTTGAACATCGTGACCTTTGGAGTTTCCCCGTTAAGTGAACTTGACTATTTTGGTGGAGCCAGTGCCGGCCGATAAGAGTTCCAAACCACACTGATTAACATTTCCTTCAATGGTATATCGTACCACCTGCACAAAAAAACTATATTTTATCCTATGTATTATGATGCGCATGATAAGCACGAGGAAAGTGTCATGAAAATAAAAAGAATGGTCGACGTTGACGAAGGTGAAAGGTCATAATACAATACAGCAAATAAAACTAACACAAAACTTTCGAAAACTGCTGACGCAGTTGCCGGAGGAATGGGCACTATGAGATGTTTGATATCTTACTGTTTTTTTGCTTTATGGATTTCCTTGCTGCTGTTTCGGGTATCGACCGATGCGTACGCTGAACAAATATCGCTCAATGAAGCTGTCGTTGGAGAGGCTGTGAATATAGCCGGCTTTGGCAGGCGGCTTTCAGGTGATAAATATATCGGCCGGCAATGGGATAATCCGCGTGACATTTATGAGCTTCGTATTTCGGGTATCGACAGGCGGACTGCCGAATCATTAAGATTTGAATGGTGGGGCAGTGTCTGGCCGAACAATGGCAGTGGCGGATGGATGAGGCTCGACGACCCGTGGAATGGAAAGTGGGTACAAATCAATGCCATACCCGTATTGTATAAATCTGGCCAATTCGTGTTTAAGTTTCCGCCGTTGAGCAAAGAGGAATGGCCACAGGCGCTCAAACCAAATCAATATCCGGATAAAAAACAGCCCGTATTTCGTAGTACGCTGAAAGTGCGGCTGATAGCTGAAGGCAAAAATGTCCTGAGTAAAGCACGTCTTTCGGTTTTCGGTAATTCACGCTGGAGTAAGGCAAGTTTCGATATCGAAACGCGGTTTTCCAATGATGGTAACATATCCGGTCGTATCGAACTGATTAATGGTATGCTGGTGAGTCTGCAAAGTCTGCCTCGGCCGCGGTCGGTTCAAGTCGATAGGACCGGATGGAAGACGCAAGGTACGGCCGGTGGTTCAGCCGGTGTGCGTATCAAAATTCTTTATACCGATAACGAAGATTTGAATTCAAATGGTTTGACACGAGTTACAGTCCGGCTCGGGCCCAAAAGTCGCTCGCCGGGTTTTTCATTTGTCCCGCAGGATGTATTCAAAGAAGGAATAATCCGCGTACCTGCCTTCGGCACAATAGTCAGTGACACTTCGCGAAAATTGACTTTGGCCAACGACTCCGGGCCGTCAGGTGATAAATGGCGCAGACCTGTTCGAGGGCGTATTTTGGAACAGCCGGAGATGACACGCGAAATGGCCATGCAGGGCATTCCTCGCCTTTCACCTCCGCGCTGGATTCCTTTGGGTGTGCCTTCCGCTCGGCAGGAATTCTTCGTGGGGCCAAACGGTGACTGGAAGATATCAGCTTTGAGTCTCAACACGGACAATGGGCGGGATGCAAGACGCTGGGTATTCAATAAGAATTTCGGTAAGAAACGCCTATTTGATGAATTAGCTTTCTTACTTGACACTCGGCAGAAGCCGGAATTTGACGGTGGCGACCGCAGGGAGGTTCGTCGCTATCTTGAGGATGGGCACCTGCCTCTGATTCACGTCCAGTGGCGTAACGGCCCGCTTCAGTATCATCATTCCCTTCTGGCGACTATTTTGCTGAGTGACTATGGCGATGATATTTCGCGTCGAGGTGATGAAACGGTAGTATTACTGAGCAAGCTTCGAATAACCAACACCAGCAGCACAAAGCAAATGGCCGGCCTGAATCTTAGATATTCAATTAATGCCCCACTTAACTTGCAGGAAAACGGTGTCATTGCCGTTAAGTCGGCGGACTCTAATGCTGTTGATGATGGTCTGACTGCTTTGCGCGGAGTGATTTCGATGGGGAAATCGAGAGGTGGCGGTGCAGCGAATTGGACGGTGCAATCCGGCAGTGGCCCCGAATCTTCTGCAATTCTTCACTGGCAGGAGAACCTTGAACCTGGCCGGACACGGACGATATATTTCAAAACACCCTTTGTTGAACTATTGGATACTAAAGAGCTGGCTCGCCTCAAAAAGATAAGTTTTGAAGACCAGGTTCCGAAGGTCTTGAGCTACTGGCGGCGGCGCCTCGCGAAAGGTATGACGATCGATGTGCCGGATCCGGCTTTGAATAATTTCTATAAAGCCAACCTATGGCATAACGTGATTACCACGGACCGCGACCCGCAGACGGGACTCTATAATCAGGGCGTCGCAACGATTCGCTACCGGGTGTTTGCAAATGAAACGGTCATGATTGCCAGGTCGATGGACATGCGCGGAGAGCACACCGAGGCAGAACGTTTTCTTGAGCCGATGATACACTATCAGAGCAAAGAACCATTGAAGGGGCGGTTCTCTACAAAAGAAGGTGTTTTTCACGGCGCCGGCGACTACACACACGGTGAATATGCGATGAACCACGGCTTTACACTTTGGGGTGTGGCCGACCATTACCTGCTGACGCGCGACCGTGCTTACCTGCAGCGTGTAGCGCCCAAGCTGGTCAAAGGCTGTAACTTCCTTATCAATGAACGCGCTTCGACTATGCGTACGCAGGGCTCGCCGATTTTTGGTCTTTCGCCGGCGTCTTCACTTGAAGACGTCATAGAGTACCAGTACTGGTTCACAACTAACGCGTATTTTTATCTGGGGATGAAGCGAGTAGCGCTTGCACTATCTGATATCGGCCATCCCGAAGCTAAACGAATTGCCGCCGAAGCTGAGAAATATCGCCGTGACATTGAAGCCAACGTCCGTGAGGCAGCGACAAGGTCTGCTGTCGTTGCATTACGTGACGGCAATTACATTCCCTATGTTCCTTCACGCGTATATCAGTGGCGGCACCTTACCGAAGGCTGGATTCGTGAGGCGTTATACTGCTCGCTGCATCTTTTTACTACTGAAGTTGTGTCGTCGGATGACCCCTTGATGACATGGATGCTGGATGACCTTGAAGATAATATCTTTTTCTCATGGCAGTCAGGCTACAACGTAAGCGATTACCAGAAACGCTGGTTCGAACGCGGCGGAATTACATTGCAGCCCTGTTTGCTTGATATGCCCATCGTTTATATGGCACGAAACGAAATCCCTGCTGCGCTGCGCGCATTCTGGAATACTTACGCGTTGCTGATTTATCCTGACACACATTGTTTTGCCGAATGGGCACGCAGGTTTGGCACCGGCGGCGGCCCCGTGTACAAAACATCGGACGAATCACGATTTGTGATGTGGTTGCGGCAACTGCTTGTCTGGGAAAATGGTGACCAGTTGTGGCTTGCACGTGCGACGCCGCGAGAATGGCTCGAAGATGGAAAAACCATACGTGTCGAACGAGCTAAAACCCTCTTTGGCACCGTGAGTTTGGTGATCCGCTCTGAGATTTCTAAAGGGAAAATTCTTGCTGAGATGTTCCTTCCAAAGCGCAAGCCACCATCCGAAGTATGGCTTCGCTTGCGTCACCCGCAGGGAAAGCACCCACGTCGAGTCTCTATCAATGGAAAACCCGTAGAGCTGGAGCGAATTGTCGGCAGCGACATTCGAATAGTGCCCGGCATAAAGGATTTATCACGACCTGTTGAGGTTGCTGCAGAATATTGAGTTAAAAAGCAGAAAGGTTTGTCAATGTTATATAATAGAACCGTCCATACGATTGGTATATTGATATTGATTTTCGCACTACTTACGACAGTCCCCATGTGTGCCGCTGTAGGAAACTCCTCTGCTCAGGATGGCAATCCGGGTATACAACGTGACAGATTTCTTCTGTTGGATAATCGCATTGTTGAGAGGACGAAAAATGCAAAACTTACGGTTGGCAAGGTGCAAAAAGACAAACGCAACCCGCTTTTTGCAGAAGACAAGCCCTGGGAGCCGCGTTTCGATAATCTTTACGCCAACGTTGTCTACGATGAACAGGAGAAACTCTATAAATGCTGGTATAGCCCTTTCATCATTGATGAGAGTACAAGCAATACGCCGAGGAAGGACCGGGTAAACGGCGGAAAGTTTAAGTATATGGGTAAGCATACGGGACGCCGGAGGGAAATGGGAATCTGTTATGCAGTTTCCCGTGACGGCATCCGGTGGGAGAAACCAAACCTCGGACTTGTTGAGTTCCGTGGCAACAAAGAAAACAATCTCGTCTGGCGAGGGCCGCATGGGGCGGGTGTGTTCAAGGACCTTCGTGACCCGGACCCGAAGCGTCGATACAAGATGTTCTTTAAGGGACGGAAAATCTCTGTGGCGTTCTCCGGTGATGGGCTCCATTGGGGTAAGGCCATTGAATGTCCTGAAGCCAACGTTCGCGGGGACACTCACAACAATGCTTTCTGGGCGCCAACGCTTGGCGAGTATGTTGGAATCACCCGGACATGGGCCCGTCCTCGTGGGCGACAGGTAGCAAGGACATCCAGTAAAGACTTCCTCAAGTGGAGCAAGGCCAAAGTTGTGCTTGAGGGTTTAGAAAACCATCTGCAAACGTACGCCATGCCCGTGTTCTACTACGCAGGTGTTTACATCGGCTTGCCTGCCATCTATAATTCCGATGCAGACCGCACCCACACCGAACTGACCTGGAGCCCTGATACGGTTACGTGGCGTAGGATTGATGCCGGCAGCCCGTTGATTGCCAACAGCGCCGGGAAAGGCGAGTACGATTGGGGATGTGTATACGCAGCCGCCTACCCGGTATTCTTAAAAGATGAAATCCGCCTTTACTACGGTGGTTGTGACGATAAGCACTTCGGCTGGCGTAATGGATATTTTTGCCTGGCGACGCTTCGGCCGGACGGTTTTGCCGGTTATGAGCAAATATCTAAAGATGCCTCGGCCTTTGTCACCACCAAACCATTGCTTGCCACAGGGCGGCCACTTACTCTCACTGCCGACGTTGGGGAAGACGGATTCATAAAAACCAAAATCCTAAACGACATTGGAGAAGGAATCGGTGAAGCCAAACCTGTCAGACATACTGTTACAGACGCCAAGGTCCAATGGGAGAGTAGAGTCACAATCAGAGATCACAAAGGCAAAACGATTCGGCTTAATTTCGAAATAAGGAATGCCAAACTTTATTCATTTAATTTCCGTGAGTGATTGCTTGTCCGGTTCAAGCGGGCTGGTTGAAAAAGTGGATCAGTTCTCGTGGGGACATGTCGGTTTATACTATCAGCTTGAAGAAACAGGAGGTTATCTTAATGACAAAGATAAATGTAAGAACAAACATCCAAGTGACTATAACAATCATGGTTATGCTCGCTACGGGCCTCTGGGTCACCAGGGCAAATGGGGCAATCGATAAAAAACATGACAACCTGAATCGTAACAGGTACCTTTTGCTCGACTCTCGCATCATTGAAGATACTGAAAATGCAGTTCTGACGGTCGGTACGATACGAAAAGATAAGCGAAACCCGCTCTTTGTTGAGGACAAGTCCTGGGAGCCGCGTTTCGACAACGTCTACTGCAACGTTATCTACGACGAACAGGACAAGCTCTACAAGTGTTGGTACAGTCCGTTCATCATCGACGAGAGGACGAGCGAAACGCCGCCTGAGAAGCGCAATCCCGAATCGCAGAATTATATGAAGGCCCGGCCTAATCATCGAGAGATGGGAGTCTGCTACGCTGTTTCCAAGGACGGTATCCGTTGGAAAAAGCCTGAACTTGGCCTGGTTGAGTTCAACGGCAGCAAGAAGAATAATCTGCTGATGCGGGGCGAGGATATGCGGGGTATGTTTTACGGTCCCCACGGGGCCGGGGTGTTCAAAGATATGCATGAGAGCGATCTCGCCAGGCGTTACAAAATGTTCGCTCGGGCCGAGAGGATGGCGGTAGTCTTTTCGCCGGACGGCGTACATTGGGATGCGCCGGTGCCTTGCCCTGCTATTCAAGCGCCGGGCGATACTCACAACAACGCTTTCTGGGACTCGGCTTCGGGCAAGTACATTGGCATTACCCGCTTGAAGACCGACGTTCGCCTGGTGGGGCGGACCGAGTCGAGCGACTTTGTGAACTGGACGAAGGCGAAAGTCGTTCTTCAGGGCGTCAGCCCTCAGTTGCAGACTCACGATATGGTAGTATTCCCGGCCGGGGGCGTTTATATCGGGCTGTTGGGGATTATGGAATTTCCAAGGGAAAAGTCCAACTATAACGTCAAGCAGCATGTCGAGCTTGCGTGGAGCCCAGATACCGTCACATGGCATCGGATACAGCAGGGTACGCCGTTTATCCCGCACAGCCCCGGTGCCAATGAAACCTATGGAAAGATGCCCTACGACTGGGGAACCATTTTCGCCTCGGCGCCGATTTTCTTAGACGATGAGGTTCGTATTTATTACGGCGCCTGCGACTGGTACTTTTTCGATTGGCGCAAGGGCTACCTGGCTTTGGCGAGGCTGCGTCCGGACGGCTGGGCTGGCTACGAGCAGGAGGCCGGGAACAAACCAGCGATTATTACAACTACACCCGTTGTTTGTACGGGTGGAATGTTGCGTCTTTGTGCTGACGTCGATAAAAAAGGGTTTGTTAAGGTTACACTTATCGATAAAAACGGGATATTGGCTCAGAGTAGAATCATCAAGAAAACTGTTACCGATGGTGCCGTGAAATGGCTGGACAAATTCTCGCTTAAGAATCTCAGAGGCAAGGATGTTCGACTAAGGTTCGAGCTGAAAAATGCGAAGCTCTATTCGTTCAATTTCAATGCGCCCGAGCCGCCGGCTGTGCCGATTGTGGATTCAAAAGAGCGTGTGCAGAAAATTGTCGATGAGATACTCGCAAAGCAGCGGATTGCTCAGGAAGCTCATAAGCAGAAGAAACTGGCCGAGCAGGCAAGACGCTCGCAATCCGCCGAAGAGCAGTTCCCCGGCTACATCGCCCAGTTGAAGGATGCGAATGCGTCGGCTCGCTCAGAGGCCGCGGATGAATTGGCTAAAATCGCCCTGCGAGTCACAAACGAAAAGGTGCTGCTTGGTGCGATTGTGCCTTTGGCCAAAGCGATGAATGACGACGATACGGACGTGCGTGACGAGTCGGCCGAGGCGCTGGGCGTTATAGCATCTCGAATTAAGGATGAAGCAGCGGTGAGGTCCGCCGTTGCGGCACTGGTCAAGGGGCTGGGCGATGCCGAGGCCGAGGTGCGCGAAGAGTGTGCCGAGGCGCTGGGGCGTATCGCTTCGAAAGCTAAAGATAAGACCGTGTTGGCCCCGGCCGTCAAGCAGTTGGTCGAAGTGCTTCAGGACGAACGCCAGGCCACCGGCGATTTCGCAGCCCGGGCGCTTAGGGACATCGGCACATCCGAGGCCAAGGCGGCGTTGAAGGCTCGACAATGAATTGAGGTTAGTAAGGATATGGAAAACAAAAACCAAAAGTTGTTATCCGAGGCGGAGTTGCTGGAATTAAAGCGATGGAGTACTCCGACGATTTATAACGGCTGGGAGCAGATTACTAAACTGGATGCCGGTAAAGATGGCTTCAATCCGGAAGGATGCCGAGATTTCATGCCGGAAATGGGTCCTATGGTGGGATATGCCATGACTGTTGTGATCGAGCCGAGCAATGTCGAGCATCGCAGGAAGAATCCGAAGGCGTGGAGCGAATATCGACGGTATGTGGCGTCGGTTCCAGGGCCGAAGATCGTTGTTGTGCAGGATTTGGACAAGCCGGGGACCTTCGGCTCGTTCTGGGGCGAAGTGAACAGCAATATCCACAAGGCCCTCGGGTGCGTGGGGACAATCACCGACGGCGGGATCAGGGATCTGGATGAGATGCGGGATATCGGCGGGTATAAGGCCATTGCCCGGAGGCTGTGCGTCGGACATGCATACAACCATCCGGTTCGCTGGAATTGCCAGGTGGATGTGTTCGGGCGGTCCGTCAAGCCGGGGCAACTAATCCATGCGGACAAGCATGGTTTTCTGGTTATTCCGAAAGAAGACCAGGGGCAATTGTTGGATGCCGCTCGATTCATGGATGCCAACGAGCGAGAAACAATGATCGCCGCCGCTAAGGAAGCGTGCGACAAACCAACCGAAGAGGCGCTCGGCTTGATTGACAAGGCGTGCGATGAATTCTCCAAGAGGACGCTTGCCAAGTTTGCAAAGAAGGGAGAATGGTGAGTAGTATAGGCCTTTAATTATACTATCCCTCGGTTAGCAGGGGAGTCACTGAGTCATTAAGGCGATTCGGAATTGGTTTGAGATTCCGGGACATCATAAATAGTCAAACCGGCCACCTTCATTATCCCTGTTGGCAATATTCTGCTAAAGATACAGGCAGTTACAAAGCAAGTCGTCACCCCGATAGCACCATATAACAAGCTATTTAAATCTGTTCCAAGTTTTACATATAAGAGCGTACAAATACTCGCTATGGCACCAATCCATGCATGAACAGCACTTACTTTTCGAGTAAAGATGCCCAACATAAACAGTCCGGCGAGGGTCCCTCCTAATAATCCCATAATCCCAAGAAAAAAGTCCCAGAGATACTTGATTTCGATACTGGCCATCAACATAGCGATTGCTGTGCCTGATACGCCCAGAGCTATAATTAAACATCTTGCGAAAAGAAGATAAGTGCTTTCGGCGAGGTTGGGTCTAAATCGCCGAACAAAATCCGTCGTCACTGCAGTTGAAATCGAGTGCATGCTGCTGTCAAGACTCGACATAGCAGCTGCGAATACACCAGCAATAACAAGTCCGGCCAAGCCCGGAGGCATCTGCCGAGAGATGAACAAGGCGAATATCTGGTCGGTCTTGTCGAGAGGAACTAAACGCTGCGGATTGGCTTTGTAGAAGACAAATAATCCCGTACCAACTAACAGGAAAAGTACGCCTGCGAAGATGGCCAGGAAGCCATTGACCCAGATGGCCTTGGCTGCCTGCCTCTCATCCGGGGTAGTCAGGTAACGCTGGATGACCGCCTGGTCGGTCGTGTACGGCACCAGGGAATTAGTGAAGATGGCACCGAGGATAACAACGATTAGAGCATCTTGTGTCCAGTCCCAATTTAGATTCGCAATGTTAAACTTATCATTCTCCAAACCAATGGAAATGAGCTGACTTAGGCCTCCGTCCAGGTTTGCGATGATAATCCCTAATGCAATAAGTGCCCCCCCTATGAGGACGATAGTCTGCAGGACATCCGTCCAAATCACTGCTTCAATTCCACCGATAACTGTGTATGCCGTACTCAACAGGCCCATTAAGGCAATACACAGATAGACGTTCATACCCGTTACTGCCGATAAGGCAAGAGCAGGAAGCAAAACAACTATGCCCATTCGACCGAGTTGAAAAACGACAAAGGAGAAACTACCAAGTAATCTAATGCTTACATGAAACCGTTTCTCCAGATACTCGTATGCAGTAGTGATATTGAGTCGCCGGTAGAAGGGAAGATATAAGTAGATAATGAAAGGGGCGATCGCAAATATACCAATATTTAATATTAGTAGTACCCAGTCTGTAGCATAGGCCCTTGCAGGCATGGCCAAAAATGTAATCGCGCTTAACTGCGTGCCAAAGATACTCAAGCCTGCCGCCCACCAGGGAATTCGCCTTCCGGCCAGGAAGAAATCATTGGTTGTTTTCTCTCGTTTTAAAAAGTACAAACCCATGCCTATCAATACTACTAAATAGGCCCCCAAAACTACCCAATTCAATCTCCCAAAACTACCTGCTATCGGAGTTGGTTTTGCCCATAGAACCTTTGGCGTGCGAACGCCGGGGCGAGCTTCGCCGGTAGGGACCACGTATTGTCCTTTCCATTTTGTGATGGTGGTTGTCACAGGCGGCCACGTCCCGGCATTGCGATATTTGCCTAAATCGCTTGGGATGCTTTTAGGAAACTCCCCCATTTTCATCCATGTGTCGGTAATCGTATGGTAGACGAGTAGTTCGGGACCAAAACCGGGATGTTTGTCTTTCAATTCTGCTGCCCTAAAGAAGTTCTCTCCATCATCACCACTCAGGAACAGGATATGTGCGTGGCCAAGAGTTATGCCCGGGTTTGGAGCAGCCACGATGGGACGGGGTGCATCAGCTATTCTCTTCCATCGTTTGCTTTGTGGATTGTAGCGGTAGCAATCGGTTAGAAACTCGCGTGTTGCTTTCCCATCGGTTCCTTTATAAAGCCGGGCGCCGCTAATAAGAATTACATCTCCTTCCAGCGCAGCCATCACCGGCAATATTCGCGCTTTACCCGGCCATGGTTCCAGTTGTTCCCATTTCGTATTCTGAGCGGCTCCAGATAGGTCCAACGCCCAGAAATTCCTGAGTGCTTCTGTGCTGGATGGCGTCTCTTGGCCCCCGGCTACATAAACTATATCGTTCACCAAAACAGAAGCCGAGAAAGCACAGGGCTTGGGCATCGGTGGAAGGGGAAAGGTTTCGAGCTTATTTCCGGTCCAATATAGCATGAAGACGTCGGCGTAGTGCCGGTCTCTATCACCTCCCCCCAAGCAGACAACTCTATCGTTCCAGGTCAGGGAAACACCATATCCCAATGGTCGTGACAGTTTGAAGTCACTTAACCACTTGCCTTGGGGGTCAGTTAGTACGAAGACTTTGTCATGCCAGAGTTTGCGGTAACCTTCCCATGAAGGGCCATCCGGGAAATTGGCGCCACCAGCAATTATAAGGACATCGTTTGAAACACCTACGAAAGGACCAGCCAAACCAATAGGATTGGGTAAAGGTGGCAGTTGTGACCATTCCAGAACGGTCGGCGCTTGCTCAAGTTTGGCCGCTAATACTGCAGAAGGTGAAAAGACCAGGAAAAAAACCGCCAGCAGGAGGGTATTACTCCTGCTTCTTTTAAGTGGCCCGTGCCTTTGGATGTATTCACGAATCCGCTTTTTCATCTATCATCCTGTTGCTTTGACTTCATTGACAACATTTTGTGACTTGCCCGCAAGGAATGCGGCCACGTTATCGACAACCACTTTCAGTAATCTTTCGCGTGCTGAACGCGTGGCCCAGGCGATGTGAGGTGTGATGAAACAGTTTCTGGCTTTAAGAAGAGGGTTGTCCTTCTCAGGTGGTTCCGAAGATAACACATCCAAGCCGGCACCGGCAATCTCCTCATTATTCAGAGCTTGTGCTAAAGCTTGCTCGTCTACTAATGGCCCGCGACTTATATTGATAAGAAAAGCTGTTTTCTTCATCAGCTCCAAACGCTCCTTGTTGATGATATTCTGTGTCTGAGGCGTCAGTGGGCAATGCAGACTGACAACGTCACTGGAACGAAAAACATCCTCCAAACCGGCGAATTGACATCCTTTTGGCATGCTTGATGGTGTAACAACATCATAAGCGATGACTTTCATGCCGAAAGCCAGGGCCAGCTTTGCCGTGGCTTGGCCGATTCTTCCAAAGCCGATTATCCCCATGGTCAGTCCCACCAACTCAATCAAAGGCATGTCCCAATAACAAAAGTCCGGGTTGGAAATCCAACGTTCCCTTCTTACTGTTTCGGCGTGATGACCGACATGTTGAGCAAGGTTGAGCAAATGAGCAAAGACCATTTGCGCCACTGACTGGGTACTGTACGCGGGGACGTTAGTGATCGTGATGTCCAGGTTTCCGGCTGCTTCAACATCCACTACGTTGTAACCCGTTGCCAGCACCCCGATATATTTCAGCTTTGGAAGTTGTTTAATAACATCAGAGAATAATAAGGTTTTGTTCGTTAGCACGATTTCAGCATCTTTAGCGCGCGGCACAACTTCTTTGGGTGGTGTACGGTCATAAACTGTGCACCGACCCAGGGTCTCTAAGTCTTTCCATGTTAAATCTCCTGGATTTAGTGTATAGCCATCTAATACGACGATATTCATTATCGATTTCCCCTGCTTATCTTAGTCCTCAGATTAAGCCAGTGAACTGTGCGGCCAATAGTGATTATAGCCCATTCGCCAAAGGTCGACAACATATCTTACCTCATAAATGTGTAAGAACAGCACTCGGTTAACTAATTCATCTCTTAAGCCCTCAAAAAAACTATACGAGCTTTTTCGGGAACATGCCAAAATCCTGCCAATAGCCTAAATTCCGACTGCATAAACCGCATACGATATTCAAGTAATCATTCCCACGAATAGAAACATTGTGGAATCTATGTAAAACTACAAGCCCAATAGAGCAAATTAAATACCTGTTAAGACAATCGTAAAAGTGTAATGAGAAGTGTAGTCCTAATCAATATCAGCTTTCACTGCTGATATACAGCTGAAGCCTGCATTTACCCTGGATGATTCGAACAACTCGTCATAGAGTGACACTGATGAGAAGAGTAATACGCCTGAGAGGACTCGAACCTCTAACCTTCGGTTCCGTAGACCGACGCTCTATCCAATTGAGCTACAGGCGCTTACAAATTAAGTACTTGTAGTATAAAAACTTCCTGCTTGTTCTGTCAACTGTTGAAGCGCTCAAAACGATAAAAATTAGCAAAAAGTGGCAAAGAAATGTCAATCGTCCCGTGTTCTAATTAAAAACGCTATTTGATAGGTTGCTTGCAGAAACCGGATTTTCGGGTCGAGCTGCCGAGGATAATATCCACCCCGTCTGTCAGATAGGACAATGGTAGAAAGGAAAAAGGATTAAAGAACAGCTTTGCATTTATCATGTGCGCTTGGTATTCTCATTTCACGATTCGTATTTATGTGTTTTGGGAAAAAGTGAAATAAGGTGAGCAATTAAGGATAGGATTATGATGTTTCGATTAAGAGGGTTAGAAAAGCGTCGGTTATTACTGCTTATTTTCCTGGTAATTAGTGCTGTTTTAGTGGGAGCATCTAATGAGGTCTTTGGCAGGACATATTATGTATGGGAGAAGGTGGAGGTTACTCTAAAAGCCACGAAGTCGTATAAAAATCCATATAAAGAAGTGGAGGTTTGGGTCGACCTGGAAGGGCCCGAATCTGTATTCAAGAAGCGCTGTTATGGTTTCTGGGATGGCGATGACATATTTCGTATCCGTGTTATGGCGACCGCTGCCGGTAAGTGGAGATGGCGGAGTGGCTCGAACCAGCCGGATTCGGGGCTGAATGGCAAAAAGGGGAGTTTCACTGCCCGTCCCTGGTCTGCAGCGCAAAAGCAGGAAAATTCTTGTCGACGCGGTATGATTAAGGCGTCTACAAATGGTCACGCATTTGAATACGCTGATGGAACTCCTTATTTCCTCCTGGGTGATACGTGGTGGTCCACCGCAACCTTTCGGTATCGGTGGTATGATGACAAAAAGCAACGTCCCATTGGACCGGATGCCGGTTTTAAGGATTATGTACGTTTTCGTCGGAAGCAGGGTTTCAATTGTATTGCGATGATTGCTGCCTTTCCGAACTGGGCCAATGATGACAAACCTTCAACGCTGAAGACAGCCGATGGTACAGTACTGCGTTCGGCGTGGAAGCAGCTCGGTACAAAAAGTGCCAAAAATATGACCGATGAAGAGGGTAATCGTGCGTTTTTATTCCCGGGCAAAGTACCTGGCTACGAGAAATACTTCCCCGATATTGAACGAATCAATCCTGCATATTTCCGCAACATGGACAGGAAGATTGACTACTTGAATAGTCAGGGAATTGTTCCTTTTATCGAAGTGTCCCGCCGGGATATCGGCCAGGCCTGGAAGAAGTATTACCAGTGGCCCCAGTCTTATACGCGCTATATCCAGTACATTTGGAGCCGCTATCAGGCCAACATGTGCCTGTTCAGTCCGATTCATCTTGACTGGACCGGGGCAACCATAACGGCAGACGAATGGAACGAGGCAGCGAACAAGGTTATTGAGAAATATGGTCCACCGCCGTTTGGGACCCCGGCCGGGACGAACTCAAATCCTTCGACGCTTCGGAACTTCGGTCACGTTGACAAGGCGAAATGGCTTACGTTCCATCAGATTGGCAATAAGCGCACCCACGATCTTTACCCTTATTTGACCGAGATTTTCAATACCTCGCCACCCGTGCCCGGAATCAACGGAGAACCTTACTACGCCGGAATGCTGGGCGCGCCGGGCGGGACGGAGACATCGGCGTTGTATTGCCGCTCCGGGATGTACGGCAGCGTGTTGTCGGGTGGATTGGGAGGCCATATTTACGGCGCAGGCGGATGGGACGGAGGTATGTGGGGCGGTAACGTCGAGGATGCCGCCGAAAACCATATCTGGGACGTCATCAAGTGGCAATCCGCGACTCAGATGCAGCACTTAAGAGCATTTATTCTATCCGAAGGGAGCAGGTACCGGGAGCTTATTCCGAGTGCAAATCTTCTCTCACCAGGCAGGTCGGGCAAAGCCAATAGTTGTATCGGCTGGGCTTATTGTTTGCGGGCCCAGGAGAAGGATTTCTTTCTAATATACTTCGAAAAGGACTGTCCCGTAGCGACTCTTTCCGGTGCGAAACCGAATGCGAAATACGAAACCAGATGGTTTAATCCACGGACTGGAAAATGGCTTGATAAGAAAGTGTTGGTAGCGGATGCGGAAGGCAAGATTACTTTGCCACATTTTCCCGGCAAATTGGCGACATCCAAGACTGATTGGGGATGTAAGCTTAAATCAGTCAGCATTCGATAATTGCAATTACTTGTTGGGACTATTCGAACACCTTTTATACATAGGCACACGGACAACACTCGTGCGGGCTGTCGGGATAGAGAGGCTTATGTATTAAGCCGCCGCGGGCAACCTGTTCTTCTTCCCTGCGGAATACGGATTCGCACGTCTTGGCCATCTCCTGCAATTTTTTCGTTTCGGCTTTAGAAATAGGACGATAGGTTTTTCCTGCTTCAATTGCCTTGTCAAGGAGGTCAAGGAAAGAAGGTGGTATTCCCGCTGCGACGGGTTTTTGCGATAAGGTAAAGCGCATTGCCAAGTTGACCTCTTCCTGAGTCTCGGTCGTGCGATACCACCATTTTCGGGTTTTCTCCACACCTTCCGGCCAAGTGCCTGTAGACAACGGCTTGATAGCCAATACTGCCGCACCTTGTTTATTGGCGAGTTCAAGGACCGGCTTGCCGAATCCCATCTTGAAGAACTCGACGAAATCGATTGGGAACATTACCGTATCGAAGCGGAAGCCCTTCATAGCTTCGAGCGCTCCTTTTGTAGTGTGTGCCGAGAAGCCGAGGTATTTAATTTTTCCCTGCTCTTTGGCTTTTAAGATAGTCTCCATAGCACCATTCGGGCCCAGAGCCTGTTTGACCTCATCAGGCCATCGTAAATGGTGCAACTGGTACAAATCGAAATAATCTGTCTTCAGCCGCTTAAGTGACCGCTCCAATTCCATGCGGGCCCCTTCCTTGTCACGTTTTTTTGTCTTGCAGGCCAGGAAAATGCGGCTGCGGTCGAGACCTTGAAGCCCGATGCCCATCTTTATCTCTGATTCACCGTTACCGTACGCGGGAGCCACATCGAAGTAATTGACGCCCCGCTTGAAGGCATCGTGGAGTCCAGCGTTACAGCGTTCCTGGTCATAATGTATAAGTGCCAGTCCCGGAAATCCTACAATCGAAACCCTTTTACCTGTCCGGCCGAGTACCCGCCGGGGCAATCCGGCAACCTTTTCATCCCTGCCCTTAGAAGTCGGTCGCTCGGCCCCCAAGATTGACTGAACACCAAGAGCGCCGCCCGTGGCAATACTTCCCACGGCTTTCAGAAATGTCCGTCTTTTCATAATGATTTCCTCACCTTACGAATAATCTAAGTTTCAAGATTAATCCCCATCGAGGGCCGGCTAAGATTGTCTAATGATAGTCGTTACACTATTGTAAGTCTCCATCTGGTCCATGTAATCGCCAAACACCACAATCACAAGGGAGTCGTAGCCACTATTATAAGGGATTCAAAGGCATCCTTCAAGACGCAGATTCATTAGTATTGCCTGATACTATAGGCCCATGTATAATCGGATATTAAGTCCAAGCCAATAAAGAGATTATGTTACTACTTATAAGTCGAGAGCGGCAAAAGTATTGACTATAAAGTATATTCTAAGGTACCATCTGTTTCATCCAATAGCCCTTTAGCCGGTTACTTTGAGTAAGGAATCATATTACGGGTCAGGCCATGACAAGTAAGGAACGAATGATGTGTGCCCTGGAGTGCGGTAAACCCGATCGCCTGCCCGTTTCAGTTCATCAATGGCAGCCATACCACCTTGACAAGTTCCTGGGTGGGATAAGCGATATTGAGGCGTTTGAAAAGTTCGGTATGGACGCACAGATCCAATATTTTGCGGATATGGGCCAGTTCTGGGTGACAAAGGCAGACTTTTCCAAGGCCTCCACCAGCCAATGGAAGGACGAGACGCAAATTATCAATGATGACCCCGACGACCGGATTGTAAATCATACCATTGTTACACCCCAGGGTACTCTGACTTATAAAACCGGCGGCAACCGCCAAACCACCTGGCTCACCGAATATATGATCAAACGTGACGAGGATATCGAGTTGATTCGAAAATATATGCCTGTGCCCAGACTTGACCCAAAGCCGGTCAGTGAACTTTATGACGAAATTGGGGACAGTGGCATTTTGCGAGGATTCGTATGGGGTGACCAGGCAGGCTGCTGGCAGCATGCATGTTGTTTGAAAGACGTGAGCGAGCTGATAATGGCCTGTTATGACAAGCCGGACTGGGTACATGCGCTTTTACAGATTCTGCTGGATAAGAAACTGCAGTTTGTCGAAGGGATGAAGGGCTCAAAGTTCGACCTAATCGAAACGGGTGGCGGCGCGGCATCGTCAACTCTTATTTCGCCGAAGATTCACGAGGAGTTCTGCCTGCCCTACGACCGGAAATTACACGATGCGCTTGGCGAATTAGGTTTTAAGATTACCTACCATACCTGCGGCGGTACACTGGGAATTGAAGAGATGATAGTCGCCAATGGCTGCGACGCTTCAGAAACATTAGCCGCTCCAAGCATCGGAGGCAACCAGGAGCCGTGGGAATTCAAAGCTAAAATTGGAAACCGACTTGCTCTAATCGGCGGGATTGACCAATTCAACGTAGTAACGGAGGGCACGGAGCAGCAAATACGCGATAAGGTGTTCGAGTTGTTTGAGAAGGTAGGTTATGAAGGTGGATACATCTGCTCGATGACCGACCACTTTTTTGAAACGCCTCCGGAGAAATTAAAGATTTTTGCCGATGCGGCGCATGAATGTATATATTAGTTATGATGGTATTTAGTTTTTCAGAAGGAGATACGCAATATGAAGAAGCTGGTATTGATAATCACATTGGTGGCAATTGTATCGGTCGGCGCCGGTTGTGCACAACAACAAGCTCAGCGGTATGGGATGGTGATTGGCGTAAGGGAGGAGAAGCTGGACGAGTACAAGAAACTCCATGCAGCCGTTTGGCCGGATGTCCTTAAGACTATCAAAGACTGCAATATCCGTAACTACTCAATTTACCTTCACCAACTTGACGACGGCAAATACTATTTGTTCGGTTACTTCGAATACTTCGGCGAAGACTTCAAAACTGACATGGAAAAAATGGCTGCCGACCCTGTCACGCAAAAATGGTGGGAATTATGTGAGCCGTGTCAAATACCACTATCAAACCGCGAAGAAGGCCAATGGTGGGCAAACATGGAAGAGGTATTCCACCTTGATTAGGTGCTCATATGAGCGACGGATTGTTAAAAACTGAACGGGTGACAGCGGCACTTGAACATCGTGAGGCGGACCGCGTTCCCATCGGCGAGTTTTTCTGGACAAACTTTTTACGCAGGGCCAGGGCGGAACTGGATGTCGGTGACGATTTCGACCCGTATCGTTACTGGGACCTCGACATGATAGTTATCAATCCGAATATGGACCCGCATATCACGGGCATCCAGATTTTGGAACAAGCAGAAGACTACACGGTTGTCAGGACTGGTTTCGGAGCCACCATCGAGCGGCGCGGTACCTACCCTATGCCCCACTATATAGACTTTGAAACGAAATCGTATGAGAAGATGGAAGCCTTTGAATTCAACGACCCAAAAGACAAAAGGCGGTACTTTGAGGCGATTGACGACCAGATCAACTCGGTTGCAGACGAGCTAAACCTTGGGCTGCCATCTTACGTTGATAGAGTGAATATGTATGCAGATAATTTCTGCGTCTTTGGGAGTGTTTGTGAGCCGCATGAAATGATATGGCGCATCATGGGCACTGAAAACGTTTTGATTAAGCTTGCCGAAGCACCTGACCGAATGGCCAAGTTTATCGAGAGGTTGGGTGATTTTTTAGTCGGTATTGTACAGGGACAAATAGCCGCAGCCGATGGCAGGCTAACGGGAATATATATCTGGGGTGATATCGCCTATGACAAGGGAATGTTCTTTCAGCCGGATTACTGGCGGAAGGTTTACAAACCACAACTAAAACGCATTTGTGATGCCGTCCACGCCGCCGGATTGAAAACTATATATCACGGTTGCGGCGATGCTTCCGTGCTTTTTGAAGACATGATTGAAGTCGGTGTCGATGCCTATAATCCGCTGGAAGCAAAGGCTGGTTTAGACGTGGTCGATTTGAAGCGTCGATTCGGCCGGCGCTGGGCCTTTAATGGCAACATTGATGTACGTGTGCTGGCCACGAATGATCGTGACAATGTCAGACGCGAAGTACTCACTAAACTCAATGCCGCCAAGGGCGGCGGATTTATCCTGCAGTCCGACCACTCAGTGCCGGATAGCGTCGACCCAAAGACCTACGACTACGTCATTGAGCTTGTCCGGGAGTATGGAAGCTATCCGTTAAACCTGGGCGAGTTTGATCAGAGTATCTGAAATCACGGATACGGAGGCAAATTATGCAGAGATATGGAATGGTCATAAAAGTCAAGGCTGATAAGTTTCAAGAGTACAAGCAACTGCATGTGCAGGTTTGGCCGGATGTGCTGAAGATGATTAAAGAATGCAATATTCATAACTATTCGATTTACCACAAGGACGGCTACCTCTTCAGCTATTTCGAATACGTTGGTGATGATTTCGAATCCGATATGGCAAAAATGGCGGCGGACCCGACGACTCAGAAGTGGTGGGATGTGTGCAAGCCGTGCCAGGAGCCGCTCGAGACGCGGGCCGAAGGCCAGTGGTGGGCGGGTATGGAGGAGATATTCCATTGCGTCTGACTTCAAGAGAACGTGTGCTTACGGCTTTCGCGCATGAGGAGCCCGACGGGGTGCCGTGCTGGTGCGGGGCATCGGAGGAATTCCGGGCAAAGGCCAAGCGAGAATTGAACCTTGACGATGAAGGTCTGCGGTTAAGATTCGGAGATGATTTCAGACGGGTTTACGCTGAGTATAACGGACCTGAGTTTGTATTGTCCGAAGCTGCTACATCCCGGACAGTATTCGGGGTAGAGCGTCACGGCCTGGGATATGGTCAACCGATGAGTCATCCGCTGGCCGACGCCTCACTCAAAGAAATCCACGATTATCCCTGGCCTGACCCGGCGTGGATGGACGTCTCAAATATTAAAGCTGAGGCAAACTCCTACAAAGGAGAATTTGCCATCCTCGGCGGTGATTGGTCGCCGTTCTGGCACGACGCAATCGACCTGTTAGGCATGGAAAATCTATATGTAAAAATGTATTCTCAGCCCGAGCTTGTTGATGCAGTCTTGCAGCACCTGGTCGACTACTATGCAACTGTCAGCCGGTGTATTTTCGATGCTGCCGCTGACGCTATAGATGTCTTTTTCATTGGCAATGATTTTGGCAGTCAGACCGGACCGTTGTTGGGGCCGGACCTCTTTAGTCGTTTCATGCTGCCTCATTTAAAGCGGTTGATTGACCTTGGTCATGCTTATCGCCTCAAAGTTCAGCTGCATTGTTGCGGCGGGTTTGCCCCGCTGATTCCGTTGATGATCGAAGCACGCCTTGACGGCCTGCACGCCATCCAGCCAGACTGTCGCGGTATGGACCTGCGAGTTCTTAAAGCCCAGTTCGGCGACAAAATCCTTTTCAACGGCGCCATAGACTCGCATAATGTACTAATTGACGGAACACCGGAAACTGTTCGTCGGAAGACCCGAGAGGTTCTTCATATCATGATGCCGGGCGGCGGCTATGTCGCCGGTGCAAGTCACGATACTATTCTCGAAGAAACTCCCATCGAGAATGTTATCGCGATGTTTGATACTATCCACGAATTCGGTGATTATAGCAAAAGATAAAGGATACGGAATTACGTGTTTTCGAGCGATAATTTGATATTACAGATGAAGGGGATTGTGAAGGAGTTTTCCGGAACGCGGGCGCTCGATAAAGTAGATTTCGATGTCCGCCGCGGCGAAGTCCATGCGTTGATAGGAGAAAACGGTGCGGGAAAATCGACGCTGATGAACGTGCTGGCCGGCCGGTTTAACGACTACCACGGCCAGATTACCTTCGACGGTCATCAGGTCAGAATTACCAATCCTCGCCAAGCCCGTGACATGGGCATCGCCATAATCTATCAGGAACTGAGCGTGCTGGCCAATTTTACGGTGGCCGAGAACATCATGTTCGGTGACGAGAGGTCGGGACGCTGGACACGGAAACTGGATCGCGGGTTCATTAACGCCGGGGCACGTGATATCATTGACTACCTGCGTTTCGACCTTGACCCCGAGAGAAAAGTCGAACGTCTCAGCAAAGCCCGACAGTGCCTCGTCGAGATAGCCGGTGCAGTACGCCGCAAGGTCAAATTGCTCGTATTTGATGAACCCACCGCTTCCCTGGGCAGTGAAGATGTCGACAAACTGTTCGAAGTAATCAAGGACCTCAGGAGCAGGGGGCTGGCAATAGTGTACATCTCACACCGTTTGGCAGAACTGCCCATTATCGCCGACCGTGTTACTGTGCTGCGCGACGGTAGAAAGATGGGCACCAAAAACATTACGGAATGTCGGATATCGGATTTGACCCGCATGATGCTTGGACACGACCTGGTCGAGGTCTTTCCTGAAAAAACGAACAAGCCGGGCAATGTCATACTAAAAGTGGATGGATTGAGCCGGCCGGGGGTGTTTGAGAACATCTCTTTCGAACTGCGTGAGGGCGAGATTCTTGGCATCGCCGGCCTGGTTGGCTCAGGACGCACCGAAATCACCCGCTCCATCTTCGGGGCCGACAAAGCTCGCGGAACAGTGGTTTTTCAGGGTAGCCCCGTTGTTGACCGGTCTCCTTATCTATGCCGTGCCCTGGGCATCGGAATGGTTCCGGAGAATCGCAAACAGCAGGGCAGCATCACAGGCAGACCGGTCTCTGAGAACCTCAACATCAGTATTCTTGGTCGGCTCTCCGGTGTGTTCGGATTTCAATCATCCCGGCGCCTTACCAGACAGGCAAAACGAATGATTGAAAAGATGAAAATCGATCCGCCTCTTCCGCATACCGACATTGAGAATCTCAGCGGCGGTAATCAGCAGAAAGTGATTGTTGGGCGCTGGCTGGCAGCCGAATCAAAGGTGATTATCTTCGACGAGCCCACACAGGGTATCGATGTGGGCACCAAATCGCAGATGTACAGACTTATTATGGACCTGGCCCGCCAGGGCCGGGCGATAATCTTAATCTCATCCGAGCTAATCGAGATTACTAAGCTGGCCGACCGAATCCTGGTGATTCGAGATGGTCGGCTGGTGCGGGAAATGCAGGTAGCAGAAACTGACGAGGACAGCCTTTTCGCTGAATGCGTGAGAAAGGATAATTCCGAATGACAACTGATGCCAAGAAACAAAGTGCCGGAAGGACCAAAGGCGCTCATTCTTTTCGGAAGTTCCAGCAGGCCTCCATCCTGATACTGTTAGTTGCTCTGTGTGTTGTCGCCTCTTTCAGAAGTTCCACTTTCTTCACCTGGACTAATCTTGTAGACAACATATTCACCAACGCGGCGGCTTTAGGGATAGTAGCCCTGGGGATGACTTTTATTATGATTGGCGGCGGATTTGACCTGTCAGTTGCCTCGACAATCGTCGTTTGCAGCGTTGTCCTGGTGATGAGCATGGATTGGCTTTCGCCCCATGGCGCAGCAGTAGCAATCCCCGTGGCATTGCTGCTTACGGTGCTGGTTGGCGTTATCCTTGGTGCAATCAATGGCACACTTATCGCATATATAGGTGTGAATCCCTTTGTGGCAACCTTGTGTACAATGCTAATCTTTCGAGGCATCGCCCAGATCCTGACCGGAGGTGGGCAAACGCAACAGGTCCAGGATTTTCTGCTTCGCAGGCGGTTTGACTGGTTCTATGATGCCGGGTTGCGACTTTGCGGTGGCAGTGGGATTTCCATGCCGATTCTGATATTTCTGGTGGTATTCGCGGTCGGCATATATCTGCTGCGTTTCACTCGTTTCGGGCACTACGTATATGCCATCGGGGGCAACGAGGAAGCGGCCTGGTTGGCGGGTGTAAACACACACCGGATCAAAGCACTCACATACGTACTGTGTGGTTTCACCTGTGCCGTTGCAGCGGTCATCTTCGTAGCGAAGACAGAAACCGCCGGAGCCGAAAGCCACATGGGCAAGGAACTCGTGGTGATCGCCAGTGTCATCGTCGGTGGCACGCCTCTGGGCGGCGGAAGCGGTGGGCTGACCGCGACGGTCATCGGCTTGTTATTGCTGCGTGTAATCGACAACTTATTGACGCAGTTCAGCATTGGTTCTGAGTACCGTCCGGTTGTTACAGGACTGATTATTCTTGTCGTGGTGATAGTTGATGTGCTTGCCAAGAGACGCAGCAGTACATAGTTTAATGTTGGCTATTGAGTGTTTATAAGATAACATTCTATGGTTTTTATGTAGCGCTAAGATTGATAGAAAGCAAATAATGAGTTCAAGGAAAATGTTGATGAAAGTTGTTCGCGTAGTATTGACAGCAGCGGTGGTTGTGATGCTGGCAGGTTGCAGCAAGAGCAGTGACGATACACAGAAACGCGAAATCGGTTTTTTGATGACGCTAGATCATCCATACTGGCAAAACATGCGCCTTGGAGCACGGGACGAGGCACAGAAACTCGGTGTTAAGGTGACCGTCCTTAACGCCAGGGAGGACCCGGTCCTGCAGATCGAACAAATAAATGAGATGATTGCCAAACAGGTAGATATAGTCTGCTTAGTGCCAATGAAAAAGGAGCCACTGGTTCGTGGTGTGCAAATGCTCAATCGGGCCCAAATACCTGTGATTATTGTCAACCGCGAGATTGGAGCCGGTTGCGAATATATCTGTTACACCGGTACCGACACATATGCCGGTGCGGTGGTTGCTGCGAAAATACTGGCCGAAGCGATGGGTAGTAAAGGCCAAATCATCGAGTTTCATCAACACCTTGGGACGGGTCCTGAAGTTGCCCGAAGTCAAGCGTTGCGTGATGTGCTTAAAGACTATCCGGAGATTAAATCCGTTGCACGAATACCTCACCAGGGTGAGCGGGACATCGTGAAAACCGAGATGCAAACGTTGCTGCAAAAGTTTCCTAACTTGACCGGTGTTTATGCCCACGGAGATAATTTCGCCATCGCAGCAGCGCAGGTGTGTAAGAAGGTGGGGCGTACGGATATTAAAGTTGTGGGCATGGGCGGCAGCAGGGAAATGATTGAGTCGATAAAACAGGGGCTTGTAACGGGAACCAGCTACCAGCAGCCTGAGGAAGAAGGCCGTAGTGCGATTCGACTTGCAGTCAGGTATCTTGACGGTGAAAGGCTTGAAAAGTCCTATCCGATTAGATGCCCTCCCATCACGAAGGAAAATGCAGACAAATTTAAGGGGCAGTTCTGAAAAATGATTTTAACTGTATAAACAAGTGAACTTAACGGGAAAAGTCAGCAAACAGTAATTCTAACAAGATTATAGAAAGGAAGAGAAAGATGAAATGCGAAAAGTTGATGAAACTGTTGATTGAGGATGTTATTGCCAGAAAGACCATTGCTTTTATGTTGATGGTACTGCTTTCCGCAGTTGTATTGGTGTCCACAGCAGGTGAGGCTAAGGCCCAATCCAATGAGTTGGTCATTCGCACCGATGAAGGGAAGGAGAAAATCAACAGAAACATTTACGGCCACTTCTCAGAGCACCTGGGCAGATGTATCTATGAAGGTTTTTGGGTGGGTGAGGATTCCACTATCCCGAACACCCGTGGCATTCGCAATGATGTGGTAGAGGCGCTGAGACGAATTAGGATACCGGTATTGCGCTGGCCGGGTGGCTGCTTCGCCGATGAGTATCACTGGAAAGACGGTATCGGTCCCCGTGAAAAACGTCCCAGCATGGTCAATACTCATTGGGGAAAAGTTACCGAAAATAACCATTTCGGCACCCATGAGTTCCTTGACCTGTGCGAACAGTTAGGCTGCGAGCCATACATCTGCGGCAATGTTGGCAGCGGCACGATTCTGGAGATGCAGGAGTGGGTGGAGTACATAACATTTGACGGTGAGAGCCCCATGGCCGACCTGCGCCGCAAAAACGGACGCGACAAACCGTGGAAGGTAAAGTACTGGGGCGTCGGCAATGAAAACTGGGGCTGCGGCGGCCAAATGCGGCCGGAGTACTACGCCGACCTATATCGGCGGTACAGCACATATCTTCGCAATTTCTCCGGGAACCGCCTGTATAAGATAGCGTGTGGACCCAGCGGTGCAAACTACCACTGGACCGAGGTGCTGATGCGCGAGGCAGGAAGGCGCATGAACGGTTTTGCTCCCCATTATTATTGCGGTTCGGGCAAGAAGAGCCGCTCCGCAACACGGTTTGAGGAAGAAGACTGGTTCGCACAACTCAAAAGGGCGCTCTATATGGAGGAGCTTGTTTCCAGGCACTCAGCCATTATGGATAAGTACGACCCGGAGAAAAGAGTGGGAATGCTCGTGGACGAATGGGGCGCGTGGCATAAGGTCGAGCCGGGTACGAATCCGGGATTTCTCTACCAGCAGAACTCTCTGCGCGATGCGCTCGTGGCGGCAGTTACCTTCAACATCTTCAACAATCATTGTGACCGGGTAAAGATGGCTAATATTGCTCAGACAGTCAATGTTTTGCAGGCGATGATTCTTACTAAAAGCGAGAAAATGATTCTGACGCCGACATATCATGTCTTTGATATGTATAAGGTTCATCAGGATGCCACCTTGTTGCCCGTTGAGCTTAAGTGCGCCGATTATCAATTTGGCGATGAAAAAATACCGGCGCTCAATGTCTCCGCGTCGCGAGACAAATCAGGCAAGATTCACATTTCGCTCTGTAATCTGGATCCCAAAAACTCCGCCGAACTTATTTGTAAATTGCGCGGAGCCAAGGGAAAAAGCGCTTCCGGCCGTGTATTAACCGCTGATGCCATGACAGCGCACAATACTTTTGATAATCCTGAAGCAATCAGCACCGCTGCTTTCGATGATTTCAAGCTAAAAGGTGATATTTTAAGAGTGACGTTACCGTCCAAGTCCGTTGTGGTTTTGGGAATTAAGTAATCCCATATTGGTATGACACTAAAGAAACATTGACTAATGCCGAACGGGCTTGTGGCGCACGGGAGCGAACGGCCATAGCCCGTTCATGTACTCATGGTGGCAACGCTGAAAGGACAAATGGAATGTCAAAAGAGGAAATGCGAAGAGAATTTGGTTTATCGACTACGACTTACGTAGTAATAGCCAGCATGGTCGGGACGGGGATTCTGGTCTCACCCGGATACATGATGGCTTCACTCAACAACTATACTGTAATCTTTGGGCTCTGGATTCTTGGCGGTTTGCTCGCCTTGTGTGGTGCTCTTTGCGTGGCGGAATTGGCAGCCGCTTTGCCCCGGGCAGGCGGGGAGTATGTTTATCTTCGAGAAGCATACGGGCCGATGCCTGCCTTTCTCAGCGGTTGGACGTCGTTTTTTCTTGGCTTTTCAGCACCGCTTGCGGTTGCCAGCTATATCGCGGCTCGATATCTTTTGACGCCATTCGGATTAGATACGGAAACGGGTCATCTTGTGCAGATCACGGGCGCTTTCATTATCGCAGCGATTACCTTACCCAATCTTATTGGTCACCGTCAGTCTGCCTGGACACAGAATCTCACCACGATTCTTAAGCTCGGTCTGTTTGTGGCCCTTGTGGTTCTGGCCTTTCTGTTTGGTGAAGGGCGATTGGCAAACTTTGCACAGGGACAGGCGATACGAGAAGTCAAACTTGGCACCGCGGCTACGCAATTGTTCTATGTCATGTTTGCTTACTGCGGCTGGAACGCTGCCAGCTATCTGGCTGGTGAGGTCAAGAATCCAGGCAAAATTCTCCCGCGATCTCTGCTTCTTGGAACCGGGCTTGTTATTGTCTTGTATCTGGCCCTTAATCTTGTTTTCGCTTATGCCGTGCCTCTCGGTGACGTGGGATTTGACAATGCAGAACAGGTCCCCCAACTCGCAGTTGAGAATTTGTTTGGAGCACGTGTTTCCAGCATCTTCTCGGTTGCAATCGGATTGGCTTTTCTGGCCACAGTGAGCGCTTTTATTATCACCGGCCCGCGGATTTACTATGCGATGGCAAAGGATAGATTGTTCCCGTCTATAGCTGGTCGTATCAGTGAGAAGGGTCAGGTCCCTGTTTACGCAATGATTGCACAGAGCGTGTGCGCGATCGTTATTCTGTTCGTGACGGACTTTAAGAACTTGTATCAATTTGCCTCGGTAGGATTGTCGATTTTTGCGATGCTCTTCATCGCTGCCGTGTATGTCCTTCGATGGCGCCGGCCGGATATGGAAAGACCGTTTCGCGTGCCCGGATACCCCGTTGTTCCTGCAATTTTCCTGACCGTAATCCTCTTCATGACCGTGTTCGCATTCATTCAGTGGCGGAAACCTTCAATGTACAGCCTCGGCAGCATTCTTGCCGGCATCCCGGTTTATTACATCTGGACGTTCATCCGGCGTAGAGGAAAAGCATAAGAACAGGTGATAAGGATAATTTACAAAGTTTTATTGGATTAAAGGTAGTGGTACGGCCTCACCGTTCCTTTGTGCGAGTTGTTGCTTTTCATCGTAGGTGCCGTAGAAGGGGACATTACCGTCGAGCCATATATAGAGTCTGTCTCGTTCCTCTTTCGTGAGATTTATATGCTTTGCATGCGTTGAGTCCTCCAGCACCTTCAACAGAGGACTCTCATCGGCTCCGATACGCCCCGGCCTTGTGATAATCTGTGTAATGCTGCTGCCGCCCCATTCATACCATCTGACATACGGTTTGAGGCTCTCATACGATTTGCTAAAGGTCCCCGCAGGCTCACCGGTCAAAACTAATGGACTCTTTAGGTCTCCCGTTGTTCCATCATGGCATCTTACACAATGCCTATCGAGAACGGATTGGACAAGTCGAGGATAGCTGAAAGGGAGGGTCCCATCCGGGCCAGGCTTAATCTTCGACGGCGGCCGCTGTAGAGCCAGCACATTCTGTCTGTTTGTTGGCACCGCACCACGGGATTCGTGACAGCCGAGGCAACTGCGGCGCTCGCCCGGCTGCAGGTAGGTGACGCTGCGCATGCTTTGAACTGCACGTCCTCTCTCATCCAGCGCCTGGAAATAAAGAGGCTTGCGCGCAGGTGCTCGGAAATATGCCGAGCCGTCGGCCTCGACGGGGACTGTACCAAGCATCATACGGGTACTCTCAGCGTTGGCAAAGCCAATCCGTGGCTGGTTGGCGATATGAGAGTGTGTTTTAGGAAGCACCTGGAAGATTCGCAGTTGGCGTATTGGTCGAGAGGCGGGTAACGGGAAAAGGCTCTGCTGGACGTCCGTCAGCACAAATTCGCCTTCATCACCGAAGCTCGGATTAAGTGTGGAGGCAGTGGCAGGTGGAACCGAACGCCGGATAAGAGGGATAGGGTACATGCAGGAGATACCATCTTCTTTGTAAAGCAATTCCATATTTCCAAAGCGGTCGAAATAATAAATGCCGGTATGTGTATCTTTATTGACGCCCGGCCCCATCCCTGGAAGCGGCTCGAAGCTAAAAGAAACCAGAAAGTAGTTTTCCGAGAGCGGCCAGGGGCTGTGGAAATAGCTTTTTGGCCAGTCGGGAGCTTCGGGGAAACACACCTCCGGTGTAAGGACCTCAATCGAATCGAATTGGTCCTGCCCGGTCTCAGGGTCCAGCTTTTCACGTGCGGGGTCGAAAACAACCAACGAACCGCCCACATCTGCATGATGTGCACCGGCGACGAACACGATTTGATTCGAGCCCGGTATTGCTCGCGGCTGAAAGCAGGCATTGATACGCTGAGTATAATTGCCGAAGAGAATGCTGGGATTGCTGCCATCCGGATTGCTCACCCACAGGCCGTGGTAGTTTGCCGCTGAACGGTCTACATAATCCCAGCGGGAGTACACGATTCGCCCATCAAGTAGAACAGAGGGATGCCACTCATTTGTTTCATGGAATGAAAGTGTTTGTACGGCCTGCCCGGAGGCGTTCATACGATGTAGCGTATAGCTCGGCAGTGGTTCCCATGGATTATGGCATCGGCCGAAACCTCCACGGCGTGTGGACATAAAGGCGATTCCACCATCAGGCAGCGGACAGGGATCGAAGTCGTCATTCGGGCCATTGGTAAGCCTGTGTAGGTTTGTCCCATCGGCGTCCATTGCATAGATGTGAAAGCACCGTCGCTGGGGCGAGTAATAATCCGGTTTTTTCGCAGCCCGCTCGGCGAAGGCGAAATAAATTGTCTTCGCATCGTAGGACAATGCTAAGGTTGTATAATTACCGCGGGGCAGGCGTTCCTTGATGAGGTCACGCACCTTTAAGCTCAGTCCGGGTTTATCGAGCACATACACTCCTCCGCCGGCAATGTTCCCATAGTCGTAGAAATAGCCGAGGTATTCGTGCAGCATCTGGCAGATAAAGCGACGGCGCTTCATGAATACGATAGGCTTTGAGGCGACGAGCGGATTTTTCAGCGCCAGGCTTCGTGCGACAGAACGCACCTTGCGATACAGAACCAGACGGGCCTTTTTGTCGAGTGAATCTGTCGCATCCACTTGACCTCTCAGTTGTTCCAGGGCAGCGGACTCCAAACTGAGTTCCGGGCCGTCGGGTATTCTTCGAAGGTCAATGAGAAGCTTATTGGCACTTTGCCATATATCACGAATGGCTTCAGGAGTATCTGTAGTCCGGTTTTTCCTGCGCTCCTGTGCAGTCCAGTCGGCTTCGACCATTGCCTGCAAAACCTCGATATCTGAGGTCTTATCCTTAGCTGATACAGATGGCATCTTTATCATCAGCCAGACAGAGGTAAAGACTGCCCAGTATATTAACTTGCCAAATCTTATTCTCATTTGTGCTTACCGATAACTAATAAAGCCCTGACATCCTCCATTGCGTTGCGGATAACTTTTGGCACATGATATTCAATCTTTGATTTCTTGTTATATATTACCAAATTTGTATTTTATTTCACTATTTTAACTAAGTAAAACCGGAATTTAATAGACAGGTCGAATTTGCTCCGGGAGTTTTTAGCCGGAAATACAAGAAAATCCTTGCATTCTCAGGATTTTGCTTTAGTTTCTCTTTTTAATTGTACTACACAAATTTAACAAAACATTCATAAGGAGGTTGCCATGTATCACTTATTTAAATGCAAACCAAAATGTACTAAACTTATAGCAATATTGTTGCTTATTTTGGTGTCCGGTGTCCTTGTTACGTATGCGCAGCAGCGACAAAGAACAAAAAAGCTTATAACACCTCAAGGAGTCAGGTTACTAAAGAACAAAAGTTTCGACGATAGTAAACAGGCACGGACTGAAATTCTTGAATTGTATAAAGATTTACGGCTTACAGATGTGCTTGATGCAATGGACCTGATTGGTCTGCAGGACATAGGATTAATGAACAAGAACATTCGGCCCCTGTGGCGGGATGTAGAGAAATTTTCTCATAGAATAGTCGGATTTGCGATTACCGTCCGCCATGTCCCTACTGATGTCAGAGTAGGTCAAAATTCATTTCCCAATCTTGACGGATTCAAGAAATTCAAGTCCGAGCAATATAAAAGGGCACCTGATGCGTGGCTGGCAGTTGCAAAGCCGGGTGATATTGCTGTTATTGACGCAGGCGGAATCCCCGAGTGTGGTTTTATCGGTTCCAATAACAGTCTCGGCTGGGCGGAAAAAGGTGTGGTTGGAGTAGTTACGAACGGCGGCGCGCGGGACACCGATGAGATTGTCAAAGTCAAAAAAATTGCCGTCTATTGTATGAATGGATTTAGTACCCGCGGCGTCCGACCGGGAAGGCTCATTGCCGAATCCTACAATTTTCCTGTTAACTGTGCCGGCGTCCTTGTATATCCCGGCGATATAATAGTAGCTGATGGCGATGGCGTGCTGGTTGTTCCCAGGCAGCGCGCTTTAGAGGTAGGGAAGATTGCTCGGAAAATTAACGTCGGAGACGAGAAGTCACGGGCTGAAAGATTTAAGAGACTTGGCATACCGCTTGATGAGACCGTTATAGTGGAATAACTCTTTATTATTGCGGTGACCTTACTAACTATATTGACCAAATTTCTGTGCGAGGGATGCGAGTTTTTTAAGTCTCTCTGGCTTGACATAAGGTGCTACGCTACAGGCTGAAGAAAGTATATATCCGCTGCCGGTCTTGCCGATTTTGAGCCTGTCCTTCACCGCCTGCTCAAACGTTCGGTCATCTGCGTTGAGCATTTCGTTCACGGCATCCAGATTGCCCTTAAAAAAGAACCGCTCTCCGTATTTTGATTTTGCTTGGCTCAGCTCTACTGTACCGAGCGGCGGCGGGTCTAATGTATCGATTCCATCAACAGTGGTTTCACTCATAAGGTCCAGGCGGTCGCCAATTGCCCCACAGGTATGAACATACGATTTTAAACTGTGTCCGTGTATTGCTCGAAAAACTTGGTCTTCATAGGGTATTACGAATTCTTGATACATTTGCCGACTTATAAATCCTGCACCGGCAAAAGCTGAACTTACAAGGATGGCATCAGGTTTGCACTCAGTGTATAACTTGACCTGTGCAAGTACCTGTTGTGTAAAAGCAGCGAGTACATCGTGGCATTTTTGAGGCTCATCGAGCAAGGCCATAAGGGCCTGTTCATATCCGAACAACTCCATAAAATGAGTGAAAGGCGAGAATATCTCCACGTGTACCGAGACGTCCGGCGCAAGCTGCTGGACTTTCTCCAGCGCGCTTGTGAACCAAGAAGGATAAGCTGCAGGGTCGGAAAGGTCGGCGTTCAGGTCGATGTCCCAAAACTGCGGCATATGCCAGGTGTTCCAGACGTAGCCGGCAAGCCTGTATGTAGCAGGGTCATTGACATCGACTGTTTGATAGTCCGCCCGTTCGAGAGGTATCTGTCCCGGCTGATATGTCTGAGGATTATCATCCGGCTGGACAATCGTTTCAAGTCCTGATTTCCAATACAGGTGTTCGGAATTATCAATTGATTTTGATGACTTGAGGTTGCTTTTCCAATTCGCTGGCCTGCCGGGCAGATTCACCAGGATACCGTCAAATTCATATCTTTGCTGCAAATCAACGAGGGCGTTGGCAAAGGTTTCAGAGTCGAACCAGATTTCCGATGGGCTGTAATCGCAGTTTAAGAAATAGTGCCCGAGAGCAAGCTGACACATCACCGGAACACAGTCCGGTTTCTCATGATTCATTGCCGCTAATACACGCTGTTTCGAATTCATGCTTATTTTCTCTTAACTCAACGTCATCTTTTATTAATTAATGCCTTTATCCCTTTGAGCCATTGGGACTTATTATACACAGATTCGGTAGTTAAATACAGGTTTGGTTGGAATGATAATCTTTGCATTAGCCAAACGGATTTAGTAATATGGTGAGATTGAGAGGTTCCGGGTACAAAGTTTCTATCAGATAAAATTGAAAGGAGCAGGAAATTATTCTTTCAAAATTAAAAATCCGTATAGTGGCAGTTTGTTTGTTGAGCATCCTTACAACATCCATAACTGGTACTCTTTTTGCTCAATCCCCGAAGTCAGCAGCAAAGACCGTTTTAGCCAATGATATTGTCCGTTTCGAATTTGAACCCGAGCATATGGGACTTGCTGCCATGGTGGACCTTGCATCGGAGGTCAATCATATACAAGTAGTTGAAGGAAAACATACGTTCTGGGAGCTTGTTTTTTACCAAGGTAATCAGAAACGAAGTCTGTCGAGTACACAAGTGCCCTGCAGTTCTTACGATATCAAAGAACTCCCTGATGGTCTCAAGCGGGCAACTTTTGAATGGCCCAATATGGACCTGGATGAAGACAAACGGGTTATTAGCGTACGGGTGACAGTTGACCTGCCTCGAAATTCCGGCATAGCCGAATGGCGAATATGGGTCAACAATGACTCTAATATATGGGGTCTTTATGAAATTGACTTCCCGAAGTGTAATGGATATTTGAAATCGGGAGAATACGACATTGCCGTGCCTCGACGTAACTGGGGTAAACTATTTAGAAACTGTAGTAACAGAATGTCATACAAATATCCCCATGGCTGGTCGATGCCGATGCAGTTCATGTGCGCGATGAAAGGAAAGAATGCGGTTTATATGGCTGCGCACGACCCGAGGGCGTGGGATAAAAGTTTTACTATAGAGTCTGGCAAAGAGTTCTATATAAGAACAAATGTTGAAAACATGGCAGTACCCGGCTCCGACCATAAGAATCCATTCCCGGTGATGCTGGGGGTGTATCGTGGAAACTGGATGCAGGGCTGTAAGACTTATCGTAAATTCGCCGTTACTGCTCCGTGGACATCCGAAGGGAAAGTTTCGCAACGTGAAAGTATGCCGAAGGCACTCAAGGACATCGGATTATGGATGCTTGTGGGCAATTACATCGGACCGGAAAAAGGAACCCTGGAAGAAAAGAACAAACCACTGATTGATGCACAGAAGTATTTCGAAGTCCCCACTGCCGCACACTGGTACAATTGGCACAAGATTCTCTTTGACACTCATTACCCGCACTATTTTCCGACCAAACCCGGTATTTCAGACCAGGTACGTGATCTCGTGTCAAAAGGTTTTGTAATCATGCCCTATATCAATGGCAGGATTATTGATATCTCTAACGATGACTTTGATGAATATTTTCCTTATTGTGCCAAAAACCGGATGGGCAAGCATTATGTAGAAACTTATGGAAACAAAATAAAGCAGGCTCCTATGTGTTGCTATACGGAATTCTGGCAGGATAGGGTGACACAGATTGTCGAGCGATTGGCAAAAGAGGTCGGTGTAAATGCAGTTTATATCGACCAGATAGCAGCCGCAAGCCCTGTCCTTTGTTTTGACAAGTCGCATGGCCATCCGCTCGGCGGCGGTGGCTGGTGGGTAGACGGTTATCGAAAAATGCTCAAGAAGGTTCAGAAGGTCGCTCATAGTAACGGCAGGGACATGATTATAACCACCGAATGCGCCGCAGAGCCCTTTATGGATGGTCTTGACGCTTTCCTTATCTGGATAAAGCCGGATGAGCGTTCCATCCCCATGATAACCGCGGTGTATTCAGGCTACAGCATTTATTTTGGCAGCCCGGCATGGTTTCAACACGGTGACCGCGCCTGGATTATGGCACAAGGGCGGGCCTTCCTCTGGGGCAGCCAGAACGGATGGATGGATTTACAGCTGTTCAGACCGGAACATTCCAAAAAAGCTGCCTACCTCAAGAAGGTTGGAAAGTGCCGTGTCGCCGCCAGGAAATTTCTTACTTTTGGAGAACTGGTTGAGCTGATAGAGCCGACAAACAACGTTCAGACAATCACGGAAACCTGGCCTGACCACGGTAATAAACCTCGGACCGCAACACTTCCCAGTATACAGGGATCAATCTGGAAAGCCGAAGACGGGACACTGGGTATCTTCCTGGCGAACTATCTTGAGAAAAACAATACTATGGAATTCAAGATTGACCCAGCCAAGTATAGTGCCGGCTTCGCTTCTGGTAGGTATACAATCACACAAATCCAGCCTGAAGGAAATCATCTCGAAGAAAGGACCCTGCGAGGAATTCTCAAGCGAACTGAAACCTTAGGGCCCTGGGAAATACGCATACTCGAAATCCGAGCAGCTTCGCCTAAATACACGCCGACGTCCGACTATTCATCACGGAAAATTGAAGGCTGGAAGGTACTCGTGAACAACGAGCTGTTATCCGAACACGCCCAGCTTGCTGATGATGTATTAAAGTTGCTGAAGCAACAACTTTATCAGATCACACGAGTCGTGCCGGCTGAGCCTCTGAAGGAGCTGCGTCGCATCCCGATTTGGGCCGAGTACAAGGCCCCACGTCATCCGTGCATGTGTTATCACCCAAGCAGGCAGTGGCTAACTGAGAATGACTTCAATCCCGAGAAAGAACGCAGCGTCGAGATAGCCAACGCTAAAAATTTCCTCAAATGGACCCTCGGTCAACCCTGGATGGTCTTGCACGAACTGGCCCATTCTTACCATCATTGTGTTCTGGGTTATGACCATGCAGAACTTAATCAGGTCTATAAGGATGCTGTAAAGAACAAGCAATACGAATCGGTTCTGCATATCAACGGCCGGCCGAGACGCGCTTATGCATTGAACAACGATCAGGAATATTTTGCCGAGGCCACCGAAGCTTTTTTCGGCACCAATGATTTTTATCCTTTTGTCCGTTCAGAATTGCAACAGCACGACCCGAAAATGTACCAACTGCTAAAAAAACTATGGAAGGTCGAATGATTCCGAACAAGTGACATATCCTTTTAGCTTCAAAGCACTTTTCCTTAAAAAAATCCTTAAAGGCCTCACCGGCTTGGGATTTAGCATCGAAAAACACATAAATTTCAGTAAATCATACTTGAATAGAGGTGATATACCGTTAAAATCGTCGGAACTGGAACTACGTTTGTCTCCATATTGAGAGCTAAATTCGTCCGTTTCTGTTATATTTGTCGTGAGTTTGGTCTTCCGGTTTTTATTGGTTAAATCATGAAAGGTGACAAATGGGCTTGGAAACATTGGATTGGATCGCGATCATTGGGTATTTTGGCCTCCTACTGACTATTGCCTGGTGGGTAATTCTTAGGCGTAAGGACACTGCCGACGACTATTTTCTTGCCGGCAGAAATCTTGGATGGTGGGTCGTCGGTGCCTCCATCTTTGCGTCGAACATCGGTTCCGAGCACTTAGTCGGTCTTGCGGGTTCCGGCTGTACTGATGGAGTGGCGATGGCCCATTACGAGCTGCATGCCTGGTGCCTGCTGGTTCTTGCTTGGGTGTTCGTTCCGTTCTATGCCCGAAGCAAGGTGTTTACGATGCCGGAATTTCTCGAACGTCGTTTCTCTCCAGCCAGCCGCTGGGTACTCTCGGTCATCTCGCTGGTTGGGTACGTGCTTACAAAGATAGCTGTCGGTGTCTTCGCCGGTGGTATCGTTTTCCGGACCCTTCTTCCGGAGTTACAGCTCGATTTAGGATTTGTAGTGATGGATAGTTTCTGGATTGGTTCGTTCCTTGTTATCATCCTTACGGGAATTTATACTGTTCTGGGTGGCTTGAGGGCAGTTGTTTATACGGACACGGTTCAAACCGTTGTACTTGTGTTCGGCTCGGCGCTGGTGACTATATACGGCCTGAAAGCTCTGGGCGGCTGGGGCCAGTTGCGGGAAATTGTCGGATCGGACATGTTTAATTTGTGGAAGCCGCTGATCCCAGAGGGCGTGGAAGGGACATGGGCCCCTGTTCTGGTAACAAACGCCAAAGACGAAATCGTCAGACAGGCCTGGTACTTCAACGGTAATTACCCCTGGCTTGGGATGCTTTTCTGTGCTCCTATCATTGGGCTGTGGTATTGGTGCACGGACCAGTATATTGTTCAGCGTGCCCTGGGCGCGCCGAACGAGGGTGAGGCGCGACGAGGCAGTATATGGGCGGCCTTTCTGAAGCTGCTGCCCGTTTTCATATTCATTATACCCGGTATGATCTGCTTCGCACTGGCCAAGAGCGGCAAGATGGTGGAACTTCAGGAAACTTTGTATACAGCGGGGGCGCTTGACAATGAAAAATGCCAGGCGGCTTTTCCCTTGTTGGTTAAACACGTGCTTCCTGTTGGTATTCGAGGTCTGGTTGTGGCTGGGTTGTTGGCCGCCCTGATGAGTTCGCTATCGAGCGTGTTCAATGCTTCCTCGGCCTTGTTCACCATGGACTTATATTCGAAGTTCAGGCCCGATGCATCCCAGCACAAACTGGTCTGGATGGGTCGTATCGCTACTACTGTTATGGTGATTATCGGTTTATTTTGGGTACCTGTGATTCAGGGGGCACGGGGCCTATACCACTATCTGCAGAGTGTGCAGGGATACCTGGCGCCGCCGATCTTTGTGGTCTTCTTCTTAGGCATATTCAGCAAACGAATGAACGCTAAGGGGTGCTTGGCCACACTGGTTATCGGTTTCTTGTTGGGTGTCTTTCGTTTGGCTGTCGATACCCCTGTCAAGCTGATCGAGGATTTTCACTACGCGGAGGGATCATTTCTTTGGGTCGTAAACAACATTTACTTCCAGTACTACAGCCTTTTCATCTTCATTGTTTGTGTGGTTGTGATGATAGCAGTTAGTTGGTGGACGTCTGCGCCGTCCTATGAGCGGATTAGCGGCCTGACATACGGCACTCTGAATGATGAGCATCGCCGTCTGTCACGAGGCAGTTGGGACTGGCGCGACGTTGCAGCCTCTGCTGCAGTGCTGGCCGTGATTCTTGCCGCATATCTGTACTTCAGAGGATAGTGTTTTTATGAGAACAGCGGTCGCCACGGCGCCCAGCCAGGGGTGTTCCGGTTAGTGATGATAGTAATATTGTATGGGATATTAGATGATGGCTTATGTGATTGGATTGGATTACGGGACTAATTCTGTTAGGGCTTTGATAGTTGACGTTGCTAACGGTGATGAACTGGGGACAGCAGTACACGAATATGAAACCGGCGAGGCTGGTATCATTCTTGATTCGGCCGACCACAATCTGGCAAGGCAGAACCCGGCTGATTACCTAAGAGGTACCGAAGCTGTCATAAAAGCAGCGGTTACTAAAGCCAAGAATACCGATAGGGGTTTTGACGCAGGCCAGATTATAGGTATTGGTATTGATACTACCGGTTCGACGCCAATTCCGGTCGATAAGAACGGTACACCCTTGAGTATGTTAGCTAAGTTCAGAGGTAATCCAAACGCCTGTGCCTGGCTGTGGAAAGACCACACCGGCCACGCTGAAGCCGCTGAGATCACCCGGTTGGCCGAAAAAGAACACCCCGAATACCTTGCCAAGTGCGGCGGGATATATTCGTCCGAATGGTTTTTCAGCAAAGTATTTCACTGTTTGCGAGCCGACCCTTACGTTTTCGAAGCGGCCTATAGTTGGATTGAATGCTGCGATTATATACCGGCTGTTTTGACGGACACGACAAAGCCGGATATTATCAAGCGAAGCAGATGTGCTGCCGGCCATAAAGCTATTTTTAATGACCAATGGGGAGGCTTGCCTGCTAAAGATTTTCTGTCCAGGCTTGACCCTAAACTTGGTGAGCTTCGCGATCGGCTTTACGACAAAACCTACACCATTCAGACAACGGCAGGAAAACTGGCAGAACAATGGGCGCATAAGCTTGGACTACCTGCCGGTATTCCGGTAGCGGTAGGGGCCTTTGATGCCCATTTAGGCGCCGTCGGTTCCGGCATTGCCCCAGGTAAGCTGGTCAAAATTATCGGCACAAGTACCTGCGACATGCTTGTGGCCAAATCTGTCCATGAATTGGCCGATATACCCGGGATATGCGGCATAGTTGACGGTTCTATTCTGCCGGGTTTCTTTGGCCTGGAGGCAGGCCAATCTGCGGTGGGCGATATCTTCAACTGGTTTGTCAACTACGTCCAGCCGGGTGGCGAATCGGCAGGCTCTCATGAAGCTCTTACAGAAAAAGCGGCAAACTTGAAACCTGGTCAGTCCGGCCTATTAGCTCTCGACTGGAACAACGGTAACAGAACAATACTTGTTGACCAAAGATTGACTGGCTTATTGTTGGGCCAGACGCTGCACACAAGGCCGGAAGAGATATATCGGGCATTGATTGAAGCAACCGCTTTTGGAGCCCTTACCATTATCAACCGCTTTGAGGAATACGACGTCAAGGTTTCGGAAGTGATAAACTGCGGCGGAATTACTGAAAAGAACGCTTTGCTTATGCAGATTTATGCTGATGTAACCGGCAGGGAAATGAAGATATCACGCTCAGCTCAGAGTTGTGCCCTGGGTGCGTGCATCGCTGGTGCAGTAGTAGCGGGTGGAGAGTCTGGCGGTTATGACGATTTCGCTGACGCACAAGCCGCTATGTGCGGCATAAAAGATGTCACGTATAAGCCGATTCCCGAAAACCACAAGGTTTACCAGCGGCTATATACTCTTTACATGCAGTTGCATGATGCCTTTGGCCTGCGGGTCTCATCCGGTAAATTGGCCAATGTTATGAAAGACCTCTTGAATATCAAAGACAGCGTTAAGTCTTAAGGGACATATTCTTTATGTACGAAGAACTCAGAAAAGCCGTCTGTGATGCAAATGTTGAACTGCAGAAACAACAGCTCGTCATCTACAGTTGGGGAAATGCCAGTGGAATTGACCGCTCGGCAGGTATTGTGGCTATCAAGCCCAGTGGACTCGCATACGATGAGCTTACCCCCGACAAAATAGTATTACTCGATTTAGATGGAAATATTGTCGAAGGAGAACTCAATCCCTCATCGGATACACCGACCCATCTTGAGCTTTACAGAAATTTCGAGGCCATTGGCGGCGTATGTCACACTCACTCAACCGTCGCAACTATGTGGGCGCAGAGCTGTAAGGAAATTCCCTGCTTTGGTACCACCCACGCCGATTATTTCTACGGCTCCGTACCTGTCACCGAAGTTATGAAGCAAGGTGAAATACAAAGCGATTACGAACTGAACACAGGCAAGGTTATTGTCAGACGATTTGCAAATTTAGACCCGATGGAAATGCCGGCGGTTCTGGTGGCTAATCACGGCCCATTCACCTGGGGAAAGACCCCCGCTGAAGCTGTCGAAGCTATGGTTGTGCTGGAGCAGGTGGCAACAACAGCTTTGGGTACTATCACGATAAATCCCAAGCAGGGCCCGATTCGCAAGGCGCTGCTGGATAAGCACTATTTACGCAAACACGGCAAAAACGCTTATTACGGTCAACAGAAACCAAAAACAGGATAACACTTTTCGCATCGTCTAAAAAGGAGATGGAAATGAAAAAAAACACGTTTGGAGTCATCGTTGGAAACCGCGGATTCTTCCCCGATATATTAGCTAAACAGGGACGAAAAAGCATACTTGAAGTACTAAAAAAGAACGGCTTCAACTCAGTTGCTTTGCCAATGCAGGAAACGAAATACGGTGCCGTGGAGACATTTACCGATGCCAGGAAATGTGCCGCGCTTTTTGCGAAAAACGCCGCCAAGATTGACGGCATAATTGTAACGCTGCCCAACTTCGGTGACGAAAAAGCGGTGGCTGAGACAATAAAACGTTCCGGCCTTAATGTGCCAATCCTGATTCACGCTGAGCCCGATACTCAGGGCCAAATGAGCGCATCGAACAGGCGCGATTCTTTTTGCGGCAAGATTAGTGTTTGCAACAATCTCAGACAGGCAGCTATTCCCTATACGCTGACCATGTCGCATACGGTGAAAGTTGAATCTGCTGAGTTCAGGAAAGACCTGGACGATTTCGCTTCGGTGTGCAGAGTCGTTAACGGTCTCCAGAATCCCAGATTTGGTGCTATTGGTGCGCGACCCGCAGCCTTTAATACAGTTCGCTATAGTGAAAAAATCCTCGAACTTTCAGGTATATCCGTTGAGACCATCGATTTATCTGAAATCCTTGGAAGAGTGGCATTGCTTGCCGATAACGATAGGGGGGTCAAGCGAAAGTTAGATGCCATCAAGAAATACATTTCAACCAAATCAATTCCCACCGACAGCCTTTTAAAGATGGCCAAGTTCGGCCGCGTGATAGATAAGTGGGTCAAGGATACAGAGCTTAACGGTACAGCCGTTCAATGCTGGACGAGTCTGGAGGAATTCTTTGGAATAGTTCCCTGCACGCTTATGAGTATGATGAGCGAGTCCCTGCTGCCCAGTGCCTGTGAAGTGGATATTACAGGCGTGTTGGCCATGTACATTTTACAACTGGCTGGTGGTACACCAAGTGCTCTTCTGGACTGGAATAACAATTACGGCTCCGACCCTGATAAATGTGTCGTCTTCCACTGCAGCAATCTTCCCAAGTCAATATTCAAGACTTTAAAGATGCACTTCCAGGAGATTATTGCTGGAGCTATGGGGAAGGAAAACGCTTACGGCACCGTCGACGGCAGGATAGCCGCAGGCAGAGCAACCTTCTGCAGAACCACTACCGATGATACCGCCGGTATTATCAGCGCTTATGTGGGCGAAGGCCAGTTCACAAATGACAAACTTGACACTTTTGGCGGTTACGGTGTGATGAAAGTTGCGAACCTTCAGTTCCTTATGGAATATATTTGCAAAATGGGTTTCGAACATCATGTTGCTGTCAGCCTGATAGAAAAAGCTGATGCAATCGCTGAAGCTCTGGATAATTACATGGGCTGGGAAGTCTATCGCCACGAATAGAATTCACGGTTTGTCTGAATTAGCGACACTGCCGTTGCGCAGATTAATTGTCCGGTCTGCAAACCGTTCGGCCTCGACGCCGTGGGTAGCCAGGATTACTGTGCCGCCTGCTTTATGAAACTCCGATAGGTATCCGAGCACCGAAGTTGCATTCTCGGCGTCCAGATTGCCGGTAGGCTCATCGGCAAGGATAATCTTCGGCCGATTTAATACTGCTCTGGCTATAGCGGTGCGCTGCTTCTCGCCGGCACTTAGCTCAGCGGGTTTGTGATAATTTCTCCCCGCCAGGCCAAGTTTTTCTATCAATTCGAGGGCTTTGGCTTTCTTGTTGTTATTGGCAACTGTTCCACCGGCAAGAAGGACGTTTTCCAAAATATTCAAGTAGGGCACTAAGTGGAACATTTGAAAAACAAAACCAATATTCTCAGCCCTGAATTTTGCTCTGGCCTGTATGCTCATAGCATAGAGGTTGTTTTGTTCCACGGAAACTGTCCCGCTGGTCGGGCGCAGCATGGCCGCGATAGTCATTAGCAAAGTTGTTTTTCCGCTGCCACTTGGCCCGCAAATAACTACAAATTCGCCTTTTTCAATTCGGAGGTTGATATCATTTAAGGCTTTGACGTCACCCCTTCGAGTTCGATAAGTTTTCACAACATTTTCAAGGCAAATCATATTCATCCTTCGTAGTACTACGGAGAACGGGTCTATTCTTCCCTTAGCGTAACTGCCGGGTCGTAAGTCACGGCAATCATTGCCGGAATAAAGCTGGAAACCGCGGCAAATACAGGTGCAAAAACAAGAGAGTAAATCAGCAAAGACATATCAGGTCTTATCATCGTTTTAGCTGTCATTTTGAATATATCCGGCCCGAAGTTCAGTGCCAGGCCTGTACCCAGAAGGAAACCAACAAGTGCTCCGACAAGTCCGATTGTTAACGCCTTGCCCAAAAAAAGCATAGTGATTCTTCCCGAGCTATACCCGAGTGCACGCATAATACCAATTTCCTGCTGTCTGTCCCGGACGTTCATTACCGCCAGGACCCCAATCCACACCCCGCAGGCAATGAAAACAAAAGGCACGATAACGGCAAACAGATTTCTTACCATTTGCCTTGTCTTTGCCCGAGTTGAAGCGATGGCTTTTGTGTGGAATACCTGTGCCTCCGGGAGCAGGGGACCAATTTCCTTTCGCAGGATAGACACAGGGTCATCGGTCGGTGCAAAACAAAGACAATCCACTGCTCGGATTTCACTGATTTGTTCAGGAAGGTTCAGTATATCCTGGGCATCGCGCAGATGGCACTGAATTCGAATATCATCAGTTCCACCGGATTCGGCCAAACACTTTGCTACCTTGAATGTTTTACTTTCTATTTCCACGACATCGGTTTTCTTTAGTCCAAGGGCTTTTGCTACCCTGTATCCAACATATAAGTTGCCCCGTTCAATTTGATAGCTCATAGGTGGTGTTTTTCTGCCTGGCGGGCAGACCTCGGGAGCCAGACCGGTCAAAATCACGTCAAGACCCCGCCAGTTTATCTTCTTCTGCAATGTAGCCAACAGGTGGTTGTAAGAAATTTCCTTCTGGGAAGCGAGTTTCTCCAGATATTGCTCAGGCATAGTCTTATCTGGAAGGCCGGTTAACAGAAACTCATTCATATTAGTGTCTTTAGGTATGATATGGAGGTTAAAACCCAGAGAGAGCATGAGACGAGCGGTTTCACGATTGGAGGCTTTGGCCGCAGTGAAAAAAGATATAAATAGCGCAACCGCCATCATCACAGCCAGCGAGCCAAGTGCAAAATTTGTTTTTCGATGACGTATTTCTTTAAAGATTAGGCCTGGTATTATCATGTACTCTTACATCCAGCTTTATGTTATTTCTAACAATTCATTCGGATTTTGATTTTGACTTCAGGGTTTCAACCGGAATATAGGCCATAGAAGTCTGCAGGGCAAAGCCACATGTACAACCTGAACTGGACTCGGGAATTAGCACCAGCCCGCCAGCCGGAATGATATTTAGCCAGCAGCCTGGTCGGGTTACGGTATTAAGACGTGTTGGTCCGCCGTCCGGCCCCAGGTCGTACATCCAGGGATTGCCGCCTCTCCAGAACATACATTGTGCCGAAGCCGATACACCGCCGCAGCCGTGCCCGCGTCGGTCAAATTTCCATCTATCGATCTTTTCCCCGGTCTTCAGATTATACGCATAAGGCCAAGCATAGATGGTATCATCAATGATTGTCGGATGACGGTTATATTCGCCGTGGCCGCCATCCTTCGCAAGGCCGCTGTCGTGGCTTGCATCCCAGAAGGTTGCCCCTGAGCGGGCATCGAAAGCATTGTAGTAATAACGAATAGAATTTCCAACTAACTTCGACCCACTCAATAAGAGTATCTCTTTGGCATAGTTCAGATATAGGGGTTCTTCGAAATTGCTGACATCAATCTTCTTTTTATACACGATCCGTCCGGTTTTTATATCCAGTGCAACAAGAAACTGGTCGCCGCCGTCGAAAAGCGTCTTCACCGGCATGCGGCCAACCTTGTCTGCTAAGGCCTTTGGGCTGTGTGTTTCGACAAAGTACATCCGTCCGCCGGCGACGGTAATGGTTGTATTCACGACGAGACCGTCCTTATACTTCCAGAGCGGCTTTCCGCTGTTTTTCTTCATAGCGAACACGTAATCGCTTACAACAAGTTTCATATTTCTGTACCACAGTGCGATGTCAGCGTCGTAACTCGTCTCGGCATAAGAAGCATTTTTCCTTCGGCCACTTCCAAACAGAATATCGTTGCTGTAGGCGATGTATCCCCACTCACGCGGCTCGTCCTTGATGAGTTGTGGCATTGTATATGTGAAGCGGCGCCGGCCGGTCTGAACATCGAAGCCGAAACACTTGTCCTCGGCTGCCACGTACAGAAATTGCTCGTCCACGGCCATACTCCCAGAGTCAAGGAATACGCCAAGCCGACGTGAATTCGGAATTTCAGCCTCCCATAGAATCGTCCCATTGTAAGCGTCCACAGCAAAGACGATACAGTCACCCGGAACGAAGAGTCGCCCGTCCTTGAAAAGTGGCGGCACGTTGCGATGGTGACGGTCAATCATCTTGCTCGGTCCAGGCCGACCAAACCATTGTATGGCCATTTCGCCCTTTATCAATTCATCTTTGCTGCAGGCTGTATTGCCCGGTTCTGCATATAGGTGTGTCCACTCACCTGCGCCTTCCAGTTTTTCCCGCTCAACTACTGCCCAGACTATTTTCTTACTTTCGTTTACCTTCCAGTCGGCAGCAGATTTTCGAACCCATTTTTTTAGGCTGCTCCTATTCGGCCTGCTTGCCGTTAGACCCAAAGCAATGACCCCACCATAAGGCCTGACGAGTTCAAAAATTTCTTCTGCCAAATAAGGCAGTTCACCACTGCGCAGTGCCTCGTCCGAGACTATCAGATTAGCGAAGTATTTGGTATAGGGTAGTTCCTCAAAAGAGCCTCCCGAAAGGGATGCCCCTTGGCATTGATGAATAACAACTCTGCCATAGAGTCCTGCTTTATCGAGGGTTTTTCGGGCAATAGCAATTTTATTGGCGTCCTTCTCCACCCCAATGATTTGTAAATCGGTTAGTCGGGCCAGCTCATATGCAAGCCGGCCTTCGCCGCTGTCCAGAACCAGGCAATAGCCTTTTCGAATGTTCGTTTGTTTGACAATATGTTTGGCCGCCTCCGCATACAGCTTTGTAAGTTCATCCTGGGGATAAGGATTTGAATTTATTCCCGCTGTTATTGCTTTACTCTTACCTTTTACGCCGTTTCTAAAACAATAGATGTGGCTTTTATCTGTACTGGCATATAAGCCGCCATTTATTACGCTCAATCCATGTGCTGTGCCTGTAACAGATGCGCTCCAAATTTCTCCACCATCGCTTGTGCTAAATGCCGCTACTTTATTCTCACCCCCTGCAAAAAGGACATCGCCCGCCATAATCATGGAATACGGGTATTCGCACTCTACCGTCCACAGGTAACAGTCTTTTAATTCCTGCGATATATCTCCAAGTTCGGTCTTGATATTGCGTAAATCCTCCTGCATCTGTTGTGCTTGCGGTGTGTCTTTATCTAACTTTTTGAGTTGTTTCTTAATTTGTTCGTGTTGCTGCTTCAGGTTGTTTCTTTGTCTCGACAGTTCGAGATACCTTTTCCGATTGAATGCCGACAAATTCTTCTCAGATTGCATATATGCTATTGGCCCATTTACCAGTATCCTTAAGCCGCCGAAGGTTGCAATTCTGTCTTTTGTCTTTACATCGTTAGTATTCAGTTCTTTTGGGCCGCGGCCCGGTCCGGTTATCAGCACATCCTCTGTAAGTAGAGTATATGCTCCACCGGCGCTGGGGAAATTTCCTTGGAATTTGCCGTCCGCACGTGTAAACATCGCGGGGCCTGTTCGGCCTGTCGGGACATAAAGCCTCTCATCTGAAGCCAGCATATAACCCTGTGGCGAAATATTCACCTTATGCTTCCACAACTCTGCTCCGTTATCAGCGCTAAGTGCAATTAAATATGTCCCCTGGGTTGGAAACAATCCCGCCGCGAAATATACTGTTCCTTCGTCTACAACTAATCCTGCACGCACGGGCCACATTGATATCATCCGCCCGTTACCAGGTACCATACGGTTTTGCTCGACTACTCTATACTTCCATACCAGTGAGCCCTCATTTCCGGAAAGGCAATAGACATAACCATCATCGGAACCTACATACACTTTGCCGTCGACAACAACTGGAGCCAGCCGTACAGGCCCTTCTGTGAAGAATGTCCATTTCTGCTGCCCCGTAGTCGCGTCGAGGGCGTATATCTTGTCATCGGCCGACGAACCAAAGTACACGATATCACCTGCACCAACCACACCAAATGCCTGGTCGTAAGTCACTGTTGGTCTCAGGTTGTAATGGCGGTGGAAGAAATCCTGCTTTGCCGGTGCAGGCCAGGCGGGCTTTGGCGGACTTGTTGCTTTGAATACCCAACATTCCTTCAACGGCATTTTCAACTGTTCACTGGTGACACAGCTTCTGCTATTGTCTGCCCCAAATGTGGGCCAATCCTCAGCTGAAACTGGTCCGCAGAGGGAAAAAACCGCAAGGAAGAAAGTGCATGCAATATATCTGTTCACCCCGTTAGAGGGACCCCGCCTTGCGGGAACCCAAATCTGTGCTTTTTGAATCATCTTATCACCCATCATAGAATTTCTAACGGGGTTCACGTTTTTTTTGCCCTGACAAGTATTACAATACCGGAGGTCAAAACCAAAACACATAATCCGACAAGAAGAAGTATCGTGTTTTGGAATGGTGAGTTTCCTTCAGCTAAAGGGTTGTTTTCTGCAACTGGTTCCACTTGATTTGACTCAGGTATTGTAATATCTTCGACTTCGTAGAGAGAGTTCTGATCGGCTCCTATGTTGGAATCAGGTTCGACATCCAATTCCCGGTATCCAAAGGGCGCACCGGGATAGGAATAAGAACCCTTTCTTACTATCCAGCTCATCTCCATCTTAATCATGGGGCTTTCAGGGTCGAATCCTAAGTTCTCTGCAACCTGGGCCTGCATTTCATCGGTCCATCTGGCCGGCAGCATCGTACCCTGCAGCCACCTATGGTCAAGTCCACATTCGCAGTCATCACCGATTACGAAAAGAACACTGGCCAAGTTGTTCTCGTCAATTTCTTCTCCTTTGAACAGTTGTCCAATCCATCGAGCTCTTCCATAAAGCACGACTGCGTGCGGCTCCCTTATCTCTTCGCCATCCAGCCCCAAGCTCCAAAGCAGAATTTCTTCATCAGAAAGAGACTTTTGGTCCATCACCATCAATACAGGTGGATGAGCGATAGGTTTAGGCATCATATCCATTTGCGAGCTTATTAGCTCAATGACGCCGGAGGCAGCCTCTTTGGCTCTTTGGTTTTCTAGGGCATCGGTTCCTTCAATCAACAAGACAACGGCGTAATTTTCGATAGCCTTCCGTAGGATTTCCTCACGTTTCGGCGAGGATAGAATATCTTCAATGACCGACCGCAGCGTCTCTTCAAAGGACTGACCGCGTTCTATAAGGGGCACGGGATAAGACTGTCCATCGGGTGAGACCAGTACAGCAGCAGGCAACGATTTTACCTGCTGCAAATCAAGGAGCTTCATCGCCGGATGGACTTGCTGTTGGTCCTTATTAATTATTTCAAATACAATGTTGGTGTTCTCAAGGCCAATACCTGCTACCTGTTTGAACTTGGACACAACGTCCTCGTTGGTTTCATCACTGATATAGCCGAAAAGATAGTAGGGCTCGATCTGCAAATCGACAAAGCCAACCTCACGGACGTTATATCTGCAGGCACTTGCCGGCTGACTTTGTGCCAATGCCAGCAGGAAGATTAAGACCGCTGCACTTAAAATCGAGCCGTTATGGTAAAACTTCACCATGGCTGACCTGAATAATTTAATCACTGTGTAATCCAGCCCAAAAACCTCAATTTATTGATTAACACTACAAACAAGCTGTTTTCCAGTTACATATCATACAATATACAAGCGGGAAATGAAAGACAAAGTGAGCTATTCCGGCAACACGTGGATATTCTCTGGGTGTAGCACAGCAATCAAGTCGGACTGCGGTTTGGCGGCCAAATCGGCAAAAGTTGCGTGTGACAGATGCGCTACCAGGTCGAGAGGGCCTTTCAATTCTATTTGAACATAGTTGCCACAGTCGCGCGAGCGAATCAGCTTAACCTGTAATTTATTATCAGTAGGTCCCTGATTGTCGCCGGCAGGTGCAGGCTTGCTTGCCAGGTTGCTACTGAGTAGTATGCTTTCCGGCCGTATCATAAACTTTATCAGGCCCTGGTGTTTCCCTTTAACTACCAAATCAACACTACCCGCTCGCACTTTTGTAGTTGCCGATTTAGCCTCTTGAGCGACAACCTCACCGCTGAATATGTTCCTGCAGCGCATAAAATGGGCAACATATTCATTTTGCGGCTTGCGCAACAACTGATTCATTGAGCCGACCTGCTGCAAGCGGCCTTGGTACAATATTCCGGCCCTGTCTGCTACTGAAAAAGTTTCTTCCAGATTATGACTGACGTGAATAGTAGTCAGGCCGAGTTTACGTTGGACGTTGTGCAGTTGGACACATATGTCTTGGCGGGTGGCCTCGTCCAGAGCACAGACCGGCTCATCAAGCAGTAGCACCTTAGGTTGCATAACCAGTGCCCTTGCTAATGCCGCCCGCTGTTTCTCCCCGCCGCTGAGACCGTAAACACTCCGCTTTAGCAAGTGCACGATGCCCAGCATCTCCATCGCCTGCATAACCTTGCTGGTAATTATCTGGCGGCTGTAACCTCTGAAGCGTAAGCCGAAGCCAATGTTCCGCTCGACAGACAAGTTCGGAAAGAGCGCGTAATCCTGTGGAACATATCCGATCCCGCGCGTGCGAGGCTCAAGATTAGTCACGTCTTTTCCGTCAATATAAATTTGTCCTGATGCAATCCTCGCCAGACCGCAAAGGCACTCCAGTAAGATGGTCTTTCCCGAGCCTGGTGGACCCAACATGACAAAGTACTGACCCTGTGCCACTTCGAGATTGAATTGGTCTAACCGAAAGTCGCCGATACTGAATGAAAGCCGAACTACACGAATCATAATTTTACCTGAGTGGTGCCTCCAACAAAGTGAATAATTGTCAACGCTATAAGAGCCACAAGTATCATCAGTAGCGCCACTGCCAATGCGACCTCAAGATTGCCTATGGACTGCTCCAGAAATACTGTCGTGCTCAAAACTTCGGTGCGCCCGCGGAATGAACCCACAAAGATTATCAAAGGCCCGAAAAGCCCAAACGCCCTGGCCCAGGTTAGAATGCCGCCGGCGATAATGCCATTAGCGGCCAGCGGTAGAGACACACGCCAAAAGCTGCCCCACTGGCTGCAACCCAGGGTCAACGCGACATTTTCGAAGCGACGGTCAACATCATCAAAGGCGATTTTTGCCGAACGAATAGCAAAGCTGGCAGAAACCAAAAACTGGCAAAGTACAATCCCTTTGGGCTGAAAAACAAACTCAATTCCCATGTCCTCCTGAATCCATCTGCCGAAAACGGTCTGAGAAAAAAACACCAACAGGGTCAGGCCGGCCACCAGTGGTGGGAAAATAATAGGCAAATCTACGACAGTATCAACCAGAAGGCGACCGCGAAACCGAAATCGACTCAATATAAATCCAATCGGTATCGCAAAAATCAACGACAGCAACACCGTCATAATGCTGGTCCAGATACTCATCCAAAGAGCGTGGCGGATAAAGCGAGAAGTGAGAACCGTCCAAACCGCTTTACTGTCAATATATAAAATGTCGGCAATTATTAGCAGCAGAACAAAAGCGACAAAAACGACCACAAAAACAAAACATGCCGCGGCAAAAAGGTGACTGCGCCAACTTTTCACCGGTATCTTTGATTCTGCTGTCAACATGATAGCTCCGTTCTTCCAGAAACTACGCGATCGGTTACTTTCAGCAGGATTGCAATCGTGGCAAAGAAAGAGGGAACCATAGTTCCCGGCGGCACAGGTTGATTGAACGTGCGGAACCACTGAATCCAGTTGGGAAATTTGCCGTGCGCTAATATATGCAATATGACAAATGCCAGAAAAACATATCCTGTAACGTGAAGAGTTTTCCATCTGCCTCGTCCGAGTTTCTTGAGAGCCCATTTATAAGAGGTTGCCGATAGCAGCAGAAAACCAATCAGCAATACCGTGCAGAACACTAACGACAGCCAATGTTGCCTGTAATATTCCATGTCAAATTTCTCAATCACACAAAGTGAGACAAAAACATGTAAAACAATAAAAACTGAAGCGGTCACACCAAGTGGCCGTCGCAACCGGAGACTCCTGTGTAATTTTCCCGTTAACCGGCATAACGGTCCCAGAGCGAGGGAAAAAGAAAAAAGTAAACTTGAAGCGATGGCCAGTGCCTTATTGGCCGTAAAAAGTGAATAAGGTCTGTTTCTCCATCTATGATATTCCCACATGAATAAAAAAATCCCTGCATATAACAGAAACGAAAACACCCACTCCCACCGCTTATTGTACATGGTGATAGGATGTTCGGATAAAGTTTTCGTTGCCATTTTCTCAACAAGTCTTATCAGGCCTCAAGTTTCTATTCTTATGGCTGACGCCAAAATAGAATGACAAGCTGCCGTTTTAATTCTCTGTAATGACCCATCCATATTCCTTGTAGAACTCACGTGCCTCCGGACTTGTCAGAAAATCCATAAATTGTTTTGCGGCCTCGGTTTTCTTAGCGAAAGACAACAGTCCCACACCTGTCCCCCTCAATACCTGTTGTTCTTTGGGCATTTCAATAATTTCTATCCTCTCCGGCTCCAAATGTCGGAAAGCCGTCCACGCAAATGCCGCGTCGATCTCACCGGTCGCCACCGCTTCAATGATAGCGATGCAGCCATTAGCATAATAACAGATGTTCTTTCGAATTTTATCCAAAAGCCCCAGTCGGCCGCAGATATCCTCCCACAATCCTTTCAGGCAATCTATGACCGACACACCTACTCGTACACCCGGCTTGGCTATATCTTCCACGCAGCGTATATTCTTGGGATTGCCCGCAGGCACAATAATAGCCGAACGACGGTACGCGATAGTGCGGCGCTGATGCCTTTGCACAATTCCTCTTACTTCGCCGTCATCAAGCAGATACTCGGCTCCTGCTATGGCAAGGTCATGTATGCCGGCATCGGCAATTTCCAACAGAAAATCATCGCCGCCGGTTTCTCCTGTAGCCTCTTCAGCAACAGGTTGGGCACAATGGCGACTGCATACACTGATTTCCACGTGGATATTCGTCTGTTCTTCAAACAACTTGGCGGCTTTTTCCAGGGGGGCCGCACACGCCCTGGCACTGAAAATACGCACAGTACCATTACTGTTTTGTTGTGTCATTGTTTACGCCTCCGTTCTGAGTTGAATTTACCATTCTCTGGTTCGTCAAATTACCATCAAGACCACCTTGTTCCGGCTTCAACGAAGTAACAAACATTTTCACAGCCACTATTATCAGGACAACTGCGAATATTTTTCGGAGAATATGGCCCGACAGCCTGTCGACCAATTCCGTCCCCGCCAATGCACCAGCCAGAGCGCCTAATATAATCAATCCGATAACTGCCGCATTCATCTCAATCTCGGGATTCTTCCAGTACCGCAGCGCCCCAACCAGTGCCATAGGAACCATTACCGCTAAAGCCATCCCCTGGGCACTTTTCTGCTCAAAACTACAAAGCAACACGAGCGCAGGGACAAGTATAATCCCGCTACCTAATCCTAACAGTCCGCTCAGGATGCCCGCACAGATACCCAAAAGGACAAAAACCCACCACGGATTAGACAACTGGCTTATCATAACTGATCTCCAAAATATTCCTGACTGTTCCAATTTTGGATCCTACGCCGGTTAGTATAACCAGCAACATTACTATTTACAATAAAAATACTTACGGACACTGCCTCGAATTGGAAATTGGATTGTCGCTGCCGGCGGATTCAAATTTATTCTGGGGGTTTTGTACTGTAGTTATGTTTTTTAAAAACTTCTTGGCCCCGCTCAGAGGTTATAAAATCCACAAACTTTTCAGCCAGTTCTCTATTTCTGGTGAACTTAAGCACACCCACATCCACAGTGGAAACTATGTTTTTCTCAGGAGCAATAGGTACCTCACTGCCATATTCACTATAGTATTGGGCCATAGCATCCCAGACAATAACTGCATCGAGTGACTTGGCCTGTATCTGCATCCCCAACTCATTGACCGTTAGCGACAGGTACGTCACATGCTTTTTTATTTTCTCCCAGGTTATGTTGTTCCTGGCAAGTATTTGTCGGGATGTTCTACCTATGGCACAGGCATTTGGGTCACCCAGACCCAGTTTTAAGCCGGGCCGAAGTATGTCCTCCAATCCGGAGATATTCTTCGGATTGCCTTTTTGTACCAAAATAGTTGGAACCCAGTAGAAAACAGGCCGTCGTGAGAGAATCATACCCTCCCGGAGGGCTTGTTCGATATAGTGCTTATCGCCGGGAATATACAGGTCACCGCGGTGGCTAAGCTTTATCTTGGACAAAAGCACCTCGCTGCCGGCGTAGTCGGTGAATATCTTAACGCCATGTTCACGGCTGAAAATCTCCATTAGTTCGGCAACAGGTGGGCGGATGCCAGCCGCGCAGTATAAAATCAGCTCTTTTCCTGCAGCTTGTTCTTGTTTCGGCTTTTTCCAGTCACAGGCGGTCAGTAAAATGGCTGCAACAAGAGCTGCTGCAAAGAATAGCTGCTTTATTATATTTGCCCTTTTGTTCATTTCACGTAACCATGTTTGGTAAAGACTGCTTCACCCTTGTTGTGGGCAAATTCAAGGAATTTTTTTAGCAAATCAGGCTTTTTTGAATAGTTCAAACCGATAATGTGGACCCGTTGTTCTTCATCATATTCATATGGTGTCGGAACAATCTCTACACTGTCACGAAATGTGTGGGCCACAGCGTTCCACATGATGACCGCGTCAACAGTTTTGGTTTTTAAGAGGGTTCCCAGGTCACTATGTCCCCTCACCAGCCGGTTCTCTACATTTCTTAAAACCGCATCTTTTATGCCTTTCTTCTCCAGAAGCTGAAAAACCATCTCGCCACATGTAGAATATTTGGGATCAGTCAATCCCACTTTCAATCCAGCCCGGGTCAGGTCTTCGATACGCAGTACTTCTTTGGGATTGCCTTTTTGCACCGCAAGTACCGGAGCCACAAAACCAACGTGGATATAGTCAGCTAATACGCCGGCTTCACGTACATAATCTAAAAAAGGGTCGTGAGTAATAAAGAGGTCACCTTTTCGGCCCACTTTGATTAGAGGCAAAAGGTGTTCACTGCCTGCCACCGTTGTGGCGAATTTTATTCCCGTCTGCTCCGTGAATTGCGAACAAAGCTCACCTACTGGATTAGGAAATGAGTTGCCACACAGAACTACAAGCTCGTTGTCCTCGCCTTCAGTCTTGTCTTTACCGCAACCGGTGATGAGCAGGGCAGATAGTATTGCGAAAACAACAACTGATAGATATTTTTCCATTTTTCTCATACTTGCCTCCGACTTCCAAAGCACAGAACCTGCCCGTTCTCGAGACTCACTACTACATTGCCGTTGCGGTCCACGGCCAGGCCCCAGGGAACCGGAGACGATGGCAACGGTTGCGACCAGAGAATTCCGCCGTCTTTGAGACTCAATGCGACGATTTCGGATTCATTGGCAATCACTACCGCATTCTTACACACTGCGATAGCGATGCTTTTGTTGCAATCTGTGCTCCACAACGGTTCGTCCTTAATACCGAGTTTTCTGAAGTCAATGTTGAATCGATTGCCTGGATTTGACATATGCTGGCTTAATGACTTTTTGTTGATATCGGCAAAGCATAAAACCTTCCTGTTGTACTGATTGCTTGCCCAGACAACGTCACGTTCACCGCTGGATGTAAGAAAGACCCTGTTGAAAGCCGTGACGTCGAAGACGTTATCTGCATAGAAGGGTTTACCACAGGCCACGACCTGCTCACCGAGCAGAGAAAGCTCCCAGCCGCGAGGACTTTGTGATATGCAGTTAGCCAGTGGCTTCGGGTCGTTAAGGCATTTCCCATCGGCGATGTCATAGACGGCCGGTGAGAGGGAGGTGCCGCTTGCCAGGTAGAGCTTGCCGTCGTGGAGTAGTTGATGGCCCTGCACGCTCACTCCGGTGCGGGCCTGCCGGTCAAGATGGCCCGACGTATTGTTCTGCCATTTGATTTTGCCGGTTACGGCATCGAGTGCGTAGACATAAGTGCCATCATAGTTCACGATACCGGCGGCCACGTAGGCAATGCCGTCTTCGACCAGTACTCCACTCGCGGCCGGCCAGGTGGATAGCAGAGAGCCATAGACAGGTATTTTGCGTTCGGCTGGAGCGGCACGAAACCGCCAGAGCAATCGGCCCGTCTGTGCCTCAAAGGCATAAACCCACCCATCGCCAGAGCCTACAAGAGCCCGGTCGTTCCATATGGTTGGCGGAATGCGAACCGCTCCTCCGGTATAGGCCTTCCACCGCAGCTTGCCGGTTGTTGCGTCCAGTGCTTGAACGATACCATTATCGCCGCTGATAAATACTAGGCCGCCAGCCGTGACCGGAGCTGTCGGATGGGTAAACGTCTTTGGCGTAAACCGCCAAAGCAGATTGCTTTTGCCGGGTACAACTGCTTCTGCTGTTGCACTGCCGTTGTTGTCTGCGCGAAAAGTTGACCAGTCAGACGATGATTCGGACAGCCTCGCCACCTTACTCAAATCCCCGGCGTGCTTTTCCAGACGTTGGGCCTCGGTCGCACGTGGGCTGAAGTTGAAGTTCCCCGCCGGTCCCAGGCAGGTGATACCATAGAGCGTGAGCTGGCAGTCGCACACAGATGGCCACCAGTATAGCAGACCGTTAGCTATGGTCACGCCGTCGTGACAGGGCGGTCGCATTGGCGAAATCCACTGTGGACGCCTGCTGGAAATGTCTAAACGCACCGAACCACCCTGAGCGCGGAAAAATATGGCATCGGCAGAGCCCGTCGGCCGAGTACAGGCCCGGCGAGGTTGATTAATCTCCGCCAATACCCGGCCGGTGAGTGGGTCAAATTTTTTGCTTGGATGTTTGTCAATCTGTCCGCTGATGCCATAGAGTCCATCATCTCGAAGCACTAACTGGAAGTTATTGTAAGCATTCTCCCAGAGAATACTGCCGTCTTGGCTCCAGACAGCGAGCAGTTTGCCAATCTGCGGGCCGGCAAAATACAAGGCCTTATCACTGCACTGGAGATAGTTTGTAGTTCGCCAGTTGGTACGCCAATCCTGCCGATTCGAATACGAACCAAGTGACTCGAAAAGTTTGGGCGCATTGTCCGGCGTCTTACGCCAAATTTCGTTGCCCGTTTTTGCATCAAGACAGGCGAGGTACGACCCAAATCGAAAGATATAGATTCGTCCGTTTTTCATACACATAGCTCGGCTGTCGATGGGCTTATCCTCTCGATGGCTCCACAGGACCTTTTTGCTTTTTGGGTCAATAGCCAATACGTTTCGACCGAATCCCCAGGGATGCTCGGGCTGATTGAATCCTTTCGATATTGGATTCCACGGCCAGCCGTGTTTATCCCGGGCCCATCGCTTTGTCGGATCTCTTTGCTCCTGATCGCCAATGAGTGTGTAGAGTACGCCATCCTCCAATGCCATCCATTTCCAGAAAGTACCACCGGCAACACTTACATCGGGAGTTATCTCGCCTTTCAGTTGGCCGGTTGCGGCGTCGATAAGTTTGCAGGATTTATCGTCGCCGAGGTAAAGTGTGGTGGGCGTTGCTATAATTGTATTACGGTGTATCATGACGCCTTCAGTCAAGTCTCGCTTCCAGAGTATTGTGCCGTTGTAACCGTTAAAGGCCACGAGCTTATTGAGAAGAGGTTCTTCTCGCTTTTTGAACGCCACATGCCCGAATGCCTTGAAAACACGGCCGGCTGAGGCGACGGCCACCTGAGGCACCGGTGCATAGCGGGGCTCAGCAAGAAACTGTGTCAGGTAAGGTGCGAGGATGACTTGGTCATTCGATTGAGGATTGTTGTCGGGGCCGTGATACGGATGGCTCCAGTCATCTACTCCTTCAGGAAACGGCTTGGTCAGGATTTTTCGTCCCAGTAGAGCTTTTCCCTGCGGACGCAGAACCCGGAGTACCTCGGCCTCGGAAATCCCAGTTGCGTCGCCTACAGAGACAAGGGCATCGGCGATATTGTCAGCGAGATGTAGCTTTGTCAAATCACCTCTCTCGACAAAGATACGTGTCCCATAGAAACCGGCGGCATCAACTGCTTTGCGGGCCGCTTCCACGTCCTTCTCTCTTGGAAGTTGGACATATATCAGCAATTCGCTTTGGCGTGCGAGTTTGAGAGCAAGCTCACACTTCGTATCGCCCAGTACTACACAGATTCCGCTTGTGACGTCGATTCTATCGAGAATCGGTCCCTGCTGCGCTATACAGACAAAAGGGTGACTCAATAACATACAGGCGATTACTATTGTTAAACATGCCGTATTCTTCTTCATTTTTCTCCCTTTCGTTATTGGTTATTAGTAATTGACGCGTCACCATTTACCAATCACCAGTTACCAGTAACCAACATTCTAAGTTGAAAGCAGATAATTGTCAAAGCTATGTTTGAAAGCGAATGGTAGTTATCCCGAAGGCCTTTATGGGGGCTGTGATTGTATGTTCCGTGAAAGTTGCCTTTCCTTTGTTTTCCTCCACCAGGTTCGTTCGGTATGCCTGTTTAATGGTCAGATGAGGGATTGTCAGCGTGGCTGTAACATTCTTGCCCTCTGTTTCAATGAGACGAACGATTATTCCATCTCCGTCCTCAGCTCGTTTTAGAGTCAGTAGAAATACATTTGGTTTATCTACCTGGCAGAAGCTCATTTTTCTGTCAAGCGTTCCTTTCTTTTTGCCATTTACCTGTACAGGGATAAGCGGGTTACATATCGCCCAGCCAAAATCACGGCAGTTTCCTTCTTTCCACCCTTTTTCATGTGTCGTTATAGAATAGCGGAAAAGCATATCACCTTGCTGGACTGGTTGAAAGTTAGTGCGGAAGTTGCTGTCTAATACGAACGAGTACATATAGCCCTTCGTAAGTTCACTTGGTTTAACAAACTCACGCCCGAAATCAGGCGGCGTCACACCGTGATGTGCCTGCGAAACATAACAGGGCCACAGTCCGCCAAACTCTAACAGGTGTGAGTCGATGCAGGACAATGTCACACCAGTCTTTCCGTCGGAGACATCCGCCCAGTGTTGAACCGCATAGTAGTTCGAGTTAGAGCCGGGGAATTGGTCACGTAAAGGCTTGATGACAGAGTTGGAGCCTTCGAACCGAAAATCAGGCTTCCCTGTTGTTTTGAATGGAAAGGCAAAATAAAGCTCCAAAAGGGGGGTGGAATCCTTCAGAATACGATTGGCGAAATCGATTCGCTTAATCTTGTCGTAAAGGATAATCTCCTGGGTAATCTGCGGACAGCCGGCCCCTTGGCTGGATACTACAAGACTTCCGTAGACGGGGCTGCTTTGTCCCTTTCGAATCTTCGCTTTCTGTGGACTTTCTTCTTTACCGCTTTGTACCCACTTTGCCACGAACTGATTAAGTTTGTGCGGAGCCTTCTTATCGACAAGCTCTCGCGAAAGTTCCTTATCGTAGATGCTTTCTATTGCACCAGTCTGGGAATCGAGCGTGACCTTAAAAAAACGGTTTTCTAGGCTGCTTTCACCTACTACAACACTACTTGAAAAACGAGCAGCTTTCTCTTTGGTTTGGAGCCGATAAGTCTTGTAGCCGACGGATGGAACACCTTCTGCAACGAAAGCCAGCTCAAAAAGCTCTCGACGCTCGAATTGCCCTCTGGCATACCGATAGGCTGCGTATGGCACAGGGGCCTGCGGACTTTTCAGTTCAACAATCTGATAAGGCACTTTCTGTCCTGTTTCCTCATCTATGAGGTCAAATGGCTCTTTCACATCAAAGCGGGTCAGCCTTACCACATCAGTTCTTCTAAAGGAGAGTGAATTAAAGACTACTATGTGCCGTCCCTGCTCTTTTAGTTCAATCTTATTAGCAATCCTGTCGAGACTTCCGGACAAAATGGGTTGTGTCAGCCCGGCCGCCTTATACGCATAGTGGCTTTTCTCATTCCAGGCCCAGTCTTGCGCCTTCCCTGCTGGATACGCTTTCCCCCACGTATGTTCGTCATAAAGTAATACATTATCATAAGCTTCGCGGATTTTGTCGGCTGGGTATGTATAGTCGCTGGCTAAAGAGGCAATGGTGGCAAACTTTTCCGCCGAGTGCAATCTGTCGTGAGTGAGGCGGTTTATGGTTGTTTCCTTTGCGGTGGAGACGGCGCCGACGACATAATCCGTATGAGGAAGCTCACCTCGGAAAGTGCGAACGTCTTCGCATTGTTTCTCGAGCTCTTCAAAGAACATCGAGTTTGTCGCTACGATTATCTTGGGATATGCCCATCGACTGTTCCATTCTTTCGCAATATGACTTATCTTGACGTCCGGAGGGTAGTTATCCACGCCGTTGTGTATGTAACGGGCAACATCAAACGGTGTACCTTGTTTCTCCATTGCTTCGAGCATACCGGGAAGATTGTCCATTACATACTTATAAGTGTGAGGGCCCGTTACTGCCTTAAAGAATCCGTAGCTGCCCTGGTAATACACAAGCACTGTTTCTCCGTCCGGTCCTTGCCAGCGGAAAGCATCAGGTCGGCCGTGCCGCAATATTGCCGACTCATCCCAGAATGTATGTATATCGCTTCTGCCCCACTCGAAATATGTCGGCAGGCCGGCAAAGAAATACTTTACGCCTGCCCCGGCCAGCACCGTCGGCAAACCCCAGCTCAAACCCGGAACGTCGGTAATCGACGCTGTGTGAATCCTCGCACCATATTTTCGCTTCAATCGAAACGATGGGTACATCAAACGAATAAGCTGCTCGTGGCTGCACAGCGCACTTATCTCATTGCCAAAAAGCGCCCCAACTTCAATCCTGCCATTCTTAATATACTTTCCGAGTTTATCAAGCACCTCCTTTGGCCTGTTCTCCATGAAATGCTGTATTGACCATGTCCCCTCGAGCGTGTATCTGTATTTCGATTCCTCAGGCCAATCATCCGTTTCTTCGCAGAAACGCAAAACGTCGTCATAGAAGCCGTCATATAAGTTTAGAACGTTCTCGATTGTGTCCGTATAACCGAGGTCGTGATGTGTGATAGGAACTATGTATACCTGCCAATGTCGTTTAGGTTGCCATGTTGACTTACTACGGCTTTGTACTTTCCCCTTTGCCTTGAGGATAAACTCAGCCGGCTTCGGCTCAGCTATATCAGGAATATGGATCTGGAAAGTCGCCTTACCCTTTTTCATTTTGCCAAGAGCAGTTATTTTTTGCTTGCCATCGAGCCTGACGTCCAGGCTGGCTTCCACGGGCTCAGATATGTTTTCAATGTTGACCTCCACCACCTGCAGCAGGGCGTCTTTCTCTTTTATGAAGAACACGGTTGGTTTAACGGATACCAGACGCAATGTGCCACCTTCACTAAGCTGAGAATCTTTGGCCGGTTCAGCCTTTGCATTGTTGCATACAATAATCACAGCAAGCAGACTAATGCTAATGTAGAACACGCAATCGAGAAGTTTCATTTTTCTTCTGGTTTTATAACCGCGCTGATTCATTGTATCCTCCTTTATAATTGAACAAAACTTTTTTCAATACAATTATAAATCCGCCGAATCCATCCGGTAATAGCCTGTGAGTGTCGGCAAGGCAGATATTTTCTTTAGCGTCATTTCCCCTTCGTGCTCGCATCTGCGATAAGACGAGTACGGGTGCGCAGCACTTCCACACCACATAGGATTGGTAATTCGTTCATCGACGAAGGATTCTTGCCTTTCGGGACCAGTTCGATTTCCAGATTGTTTTTAACCTGAATGCCTCCAAACTCGCGCACGACCGCTCGGTGTGAACCCCCGGCTTCCTTCACCACGTCGAACCCACTAAGGACCGTCTCGCCCTGCAGCTTGATATCGAATATTCGCTTCCTCGCTTGTTCGTTTTCCAACTCCGCAAAATAGAGCCGGACGGTATATTCGGCTGGTTCGTCCTCCTTGCCCAGCAGCGGCAGAACGCAGCGTTTAAGCCCACGTCCACAGGAAGTAAACACCCATGGATTCTCGGTTCCAGCCACGGGTTCAGTTACGCTGTTTCGGCGGATATATTCACCGCCATCGAGAAATTCCGTTTGCAGTTTGAGCGAGAAGCCCATCGCTGCACGGTCTCCGGGTAGTGCAGGGCGTGGGTACCCAAGCCAGAGTTCTCCGTTGGCGTCCCGTCTGTCGCCCGGCGCACCTAAGTTGACGGCCAGGCGTCGAACCGGTGTATTGGCCCCATCAGCACTGTAGATACCCCATCGCTGGTTGTCAGGACGTGGCTCAAGAGCGACCGTGCACATTATGGGAAAGAGGCATAAACACCCGGCACTGGCTTCAGGTGCCAGGAAAAGTCCATCGGCGGCGATCGCGTTAATCCAGCACCCGAGGCGATGACCGGCAAAATGACGAATCCCGCTGTCGTCGCGCAAATCATAGTAGCTGGTGAATCCTGAACGCATCAAAAGCATCTGTTGACACGCTGAAATCGCACCGCAGTGATGGCCCGGCCTCAGGAACTGCCACGGTGTTTGCTCACCAGTCAGTGGGTGGCGCCGCATCTTTTGCTCACCGGTTTTCAGGTCAAACGCCCAGGGTTCTGCAAGAACCGTGTCACCGATGATAACAGGACGATGGCGGTAGTTGGCGTCCAGGGCCCAAAGCTGCTCGCCATTTATTGCCGACAGTGCCACCAGCCGCCGGCGCGAGAATTGACCCGAAAGAAACTGCCGCCAGTAATGGCCGTTCGCATTGGCGCCGCAAAGGACTAAAATGCCGTCGCGATACATAGCTGTCAGTTCACCGCCGCCAATTCCGATTTTACTGCAATCGGTCACATCGACCGGTCTTGCCCATAGTTTGCCTCCCGTACGAGCATCGAGGGCAACAGCGAGGCGAGCGTCGAGTCTCTTTGTTCTCTCCTCGGCCCTCTTTGCCTCCTCACCACTCAGATTCATCAGATGCGACTTGTCCTGCCGCAGCAGCGCCTCACGCTGCTCTGGCGTCAAAGAACTGTCGATGAAGAATATCCAGCCGTCTCCAATGGCGATAGTAAGATTAGCAATATTCTTACCCTTGTAGCTCCAGAGCCTATTTCCATCTCGCGTATCAATAGCAAAGACCGAGTCCGAGACACCCCTTTGCGTAAACGTGCTTCCGAAAAGGATACCGTCAACATAGGCGAGGTATCCCCACTTAGGCCAGACACCTTCGGGCGCAGCAGGTAGATTGTAGGTCGCCCGAGTACGGCCTGTTTCAGCATCAAGCCGCAGGCATTTATCGCCTACTGCAACGAAGAAACTATCTTCTGAAGCGGCCAGGTTGCCGCATTCTACTTTCTTGAGCCGTGTACGCTTCGCGCCGGGGAGCGTACGTTTCCAAAGCAAGGTACCATTGTAAGAATCGTAGGCCATGACATTGTTCTCGCCCTGGATAAACAGTCGACCATTGACAGCAAGCGGTGAAGCTGCAGCGTCGTGACGGTTGACCATCGGGGCGGTTCCGGGCTCACCAAACCATAGCAGGCCCAGCGGTCCGCTGAGGATTCGGTCATCACTGCAGGCTGTATTACCCGGTTCGGCGTACTGATGCGTCCATTTACCGGCGCCCGCCAGAGGTCCGCGCTTCAAAGTCGCCCAGAATCCACTCGTCTCACTCACACTACTCTGGCCCAGTTCCAGCCGCGCCAGTGATTGTTGTAACTTTTCGGAATATATATTATTGTTTTTGCCGGGTGCGTTTGAGGGCATACCTAAGCAAATGGCGCCGCCGCATGGTTTCAAGTGCCGCGCAAGCTTGCCCAGTTCGTCAGGAATCTTTCCATTCAGAAGCAGACTATCAGAAACAATGAGGTTGGCAAAGTAGTTCGAGTAAGGCAGTGCCGAAAGCTCGCCCTGGTCGATTATCACACGTTCGCCATATAAGCCGGCTGCGTCGAGTGCCAGCCGTGCTGCACGGACTTTCTCCGCGTCGGGCTCCACCCCAATAATCATCAGTTCTGTGCGTTTTGCGAGTTGATAGGCCAGTCGGCCCTGTTCTGCACCGATAACAAGACAGTACCCTTTTCTCACTCCCGTTTCCATAACGATGGCCTCGGCAGCGGCTTCGTAGATTGCAGTTAGTTTGTCTTCAGGATAAGGATTGACGACAGGTGGGGGGGGAACCGTAGACACGGGAGTTTTTTCTTTCGCTATTTTGCCTGAAGCAAAGCAATAAATCTTTCCTTCATCGGTGCTGACGTAGAGACGTTCGTTAGCTACAGCCAGGCCCCGCGCCTTACCGTCGACTTTCGCTGACCATACTGCCTTGCCGTTCTCTCGGTTGAAGGCATTGACCTGGCCCTGTTTACCGGCGAATACCATATTGTTTGTCAGGATTAACTCCGCGTCGCACTCACTTGGAATACGCCACTTTATCGTGGGCTTGATATTCTCCTGCCGGTGACGCTCAAGTTCTTCTTTCGCAGCTTTCAGGTCTATTTGGAGTTTCTTGCGTTTGTTACCCGTTGCTCTTCTGACCGAACTTGCCAGGTTCTTTACCTTGCGCTCCAGGGAATTACGCCGTCCGCTGGTCTTGGCATACGCTGAGCGGTTCATAGCCACGAGTTCGCTTCCTGTTGCCAGGTAAGCCATCTCACCTACTACCGTGAGTCGCCGGCCCGGGAACCAGGCAAAGCCCCTTCGGCCGGTCTTCTGGTCAAGGGCCAGCAGATGGCGCTGCGTACCCGTATAAATTTGCTCGTCAGCTAACAACGCATACGTACCACCGATGACCCCTCCCGACTGCTCGTCTCTCCAACCGTACTTACGGTTAAAAACTATCTTACCAGTTGCGCGGTCGAAAGCGACTGGCAAAGATCTGCCGGATGGCACAAAGAACTGCGTCTTGTTGGCCAGCAGGTATCCCTGTGGCGTAAATTCGTTGCGGCCCGCGGATTCGGCGCTGATAGTATCGTTTTTCCAAACGACTGTTCCGTCCTCGGCGCGTAAAGCCCAGAGATAAACGTTCTCGTGCGGGAAGATTCCCGCTCCAAAATAGACAACCCCTTCGTCGACAAGAACTCCGGTTCGAATAGGCCAGCGCGAAATCATCTTCCCGTTGCCTAAAAGTTTTTCATCGTTTGGCCCTCCTCGCTTTTTCCAGATGATTTGTCCATCGGCCGCTTTCAGACAGTAAACAAAACCGTCATCAGAACCAAAGAGCACCCGGTCTTTCCAGACAGTCGGTGCCAGGCGAATTGGCCCATCGGTATAGAAGGACCAGTGTTCTTCGCCCGTGGCCGCGTCGAGTGCGTAGACCTTGTTGTCTACCGAAGAACCGAAATAGACCACGTTATCGACTACGGCTACCTGGAGGGCGTCGTCGAAATTAACTCGGTGGAGCATTGTGACCCCTTCTCTGGGGCGTTTGGCTGGCTCCGACCATGCCGGGCGAGGAGGATGGAACGATGTGTAAATCCACTGCAGTGTCAGTGGTGCAGCCATCGACTCGCCAGTGCAGCCGGTACGCGCGTTATCGTGGCGATAGGTCGGCCAATCTGCTGCTCTGGCCGTCGTAACAACAAGAAATAGGCTTAAGAATAGGCACAAATTCAACCGAAAGGGCTTTGAGCTTACCATTTGAGTCCTCCATATCTTCAATTTCTAAGAATTTACTTATATCCTCAATCTGATATAAACAATAAAATCACTGCCTCACTCCGAGGGTAAAACACATCCTCGTGGCTTAAAAAAGCGAGTTTTCCAATCTAAAAAGAGGCTTTTGGTCTGTAAGTATACCAAATTTCACTCAAATTACAACAAAATAATGGCTTACATTTAAGGCTGTATTCATTAACAGTTTATTTGACAAACTATTTCAAATCACGGATAATAATACCGGAAATGAGAAATCCAAATTTTGGGAGAAAAAGCGGTGCGTTTAGTTGTAAAACAAAAGAATGGCCAGGCAAGAGAATTTCAATTCACCGAGGGGCCTATTTCCATAGGCAGGGCGGCTGACTGCCAGATTTTTTTGCCCGATAGATCAGTCTCAAAACAGCACGCAATAATCTCTGCCACAGGTAATGGGAAATGGATTGTCGAAGACCAGGGATCGGCAAACAAGTCGTATCTAAATGATGAGGAAATCCATAAAGCTGAGATTAAAACCGGCGATTGTCTTCGTATAATTGATTTTACCATCGAGATCAATCTCGAAGATAATACCCACGCTGACAAACCGATACATTTGGAAGATACATTTCATCTCGAAGCTGCACTTGCAATACCACTTCACGAGACTGTAGTAAGAAAAACAGACGCCGAACACGCTCCTGCTATGAGATTAGCAGCTAAAAGACTAACGGATTTTTCGCAGGCTGCTGAGGCAATCTGTGAGGCCGACAGTCTTGATAAATTATTGAATACCTTACTGGATATTATGTTAAAGCAATTCGGTGCATTTCACGTCTGGTGTGCTTTAAGAAACCAGCCGACGGGGGCGATGCCCTATCAGGCAGGTAAAAGCCGAACCGGACAGACAGTAGAGCTAAGTGATATAAAACTTCAGCGAAAAATCGCCCAGGCGGTTGAAAAAGGCCAGTTCCTGGTCTTACCACGGGTTTCTGCCCAGGTGGAAGAAGAGGAAGCTATACGCTCTGCATTGATAGCGACCATTATGCGTCCCAACGGTTGTTTCGGAGTGATTTATATTGACAACGCCATGAAAGATAAACATTACAGTCTCAGCGATCTGGACTATCTTATGCTGGTTGCGATGCACACCGCAGCGGTACTCAGAAACTTACTGGACGTGTGAATCAAACCGGCAGCCGGTCAAAGCTCGGACTGGATTTCACAACAACCAATTACACGTGACACAATTTCCGAGCCGTTTCTGTCAGCGTTTCTTAAGTGTTACACTGACGCCGCCTCCCTGTCCGTAAAAAATTGTTTCCAGGTTGGGATTTGTAGTTACTGCTTTGACGTAGTCCGGTATGCCGGATCGCCCGCCACGCATACTGATGTTATGGGCCACAATCAGTCCGCCTGGGCGCACCAGTGGCAAGAGCTTTTTGAGGTAATCGGTGTAGCCTTCCTTGTCAGCGTCAATGAAAAGCAGGTCGATAGGTTCCTTGAGCTTAGTGGCTTCCTTGTGCGCGTCGCCCTCGATGAGCGTAACGAGCTTGTCGACGCCGGCCCGTTTGAAGTTCTTGCGGGCCAACGAGGCCCGGCGGGCGTCGATTTCGTAGGTCGTCAGCTTGCCGCCTGTGGTTCTCAGGGCCAAACAGATCCAGTTGCCGGAGTATCCATTGGATGTACCGATTTCGACAACATGCTTTGCGCCGATTGTCTCTGTCAAAAGCCGCAATAGCCTGCCATCTGTTATTGGGACATTCATCATCCCTCTTCGCTGGTTCTTGTCCATATCATCAAGTATGTTCAGGATTTTCTTTTCCGTCTCTGTCTTCGGCATCGGTGAACTTTCTATATCCAGGGCGTCAGTCACACCCGGCATAGGCCGGCCTTGACCGGATCTCATCGGACGGTCGCCCCTGCCCTGACCTCCGGGGCGAGTAGGACGGTCCCTTCTGCCCATGCCTTCCGGCGGCCCACCTGGCCCTGCCATGCCCATACCTCTTTGCATTCTTTCCCTTCTCTGCTTCATATCATCGATTAGCTGTCCCATTTTCTCTTTATCATTTTTCTCGTAGGCCTTTGCAAGATCGTCGAACCACGTGCCAAATATGCCTTGCATCATCCCAAACTGACCCTGACCGGGCCGCATACCTCGTTCCTGCATGCCCATACCCCTGCGCTGCCTTTGTGTTTGCCGTGCAGCGGTTCTGTTACTGCTATCCTGAGCTATCATGTTCTCGACTGCTACTAACAAAACAACTACTGTTACAACCAGCATAATCTTCTTCAACATTTCCTTTTCCTTTCCAGACTTCTCTTCTGCTTTACATCATTAAATTTACATTCAGTTGTCCATAAATGATTCACAGGTCCTCGTTTGTGTTCTTTTCATATCTCCTTGGCATCATGCCGCGACGCATGCCATTGTAGGGCATATTTGGCCCAACTGGGCGTCGCCCGGGGCCGAAGGGTCCGGGACCTCTCCGCATTCGTTCCTGCGGGCCTCCGCGATATCGGCCTCCTTCGCCCGGCCCCCGTCCGGAAGGACGGAGCTGCCGCTGAAGACGTTGGAGCCACCGTTGCCAGATTTGTTTCTGCTCTTCAGTGAGTACAGCGGAAACTCCCTCATCCATCTGTTGCAGTTGCTCGGTTATCTCGGTGCGAGCATCGGCGCGGATATCGTCAAGTTTTTGCAGATGTTTTTGCAGGATGGGCCCGATCTTCTCATCTTGCTCGGGGCTAAGGCCCAATTCGCGATGAAGCCGCCCAATCATCATACCGGTTGCTTTTTCCGCGGGTTGCGGGGGTCTCGTCAGCCTGTTTGGAGCCAGAATTGTTATCGAAGCGGCGCCGATGACAAAACCAGCCAGTAGGATAACTAAGCCGAAAAAGGCCATGCGCCAGCGATGTAGTCTTCGCATGTAGTATGTGGTCGAACTGTCGATTTTCTCTGTTTGGTTCATTGCATCACCCATGCAATTGCTTGTGATATTTCAAATAACGGGTTAACCCATGTGTAGTGGGCAACGATTGCCAGTACCGCGGCGGGGATGGCCGCAGCCGAGGAAAACACCGCTACCCACATCAAGGGCCTCTCCGTAATCCGGTCCAGGCGGTCTTCTTCGACGGTGAGGATAGAGATTACTCGGCCGGCAACGTCCACGCGAGGAGGCGTTTCGCCGCGGGCTCTGGCTGCCAGGATTTCGAATCGATCTTCGTTTCTCATATTATGCTCTCCTTTTCCGACTCGGTAAAAAGCTTGTGTAATTTTTTTCTCGCACGCCACGTCTGAACTTTGACCATACTCTTGGTCCAGCCTGTCCGTTGGGCAGTTTCGGCCACATTGCATTCCTCCAGATAGCGCAGGGTCAGGACAAGCCGGTCGCGGGGTGGTAGTTGTCCCAGTAATCGGTGCACTAACGCGGCCGCCTGGCTGGCGTCCATTTTCTCCCCGGAATCAAAAGGCAACTGGTCCCATTCCTCCAGCGTGAAGCTTTCTCTTTTCTTCTGGCGGTCGACCTGCTTCCAGTAGCGATACCCGACGCGAGTGGCGATTCGTGAAAGCCAATGAACAAAAGGTGCTTTTCCGCGATAGCGGCCGAGACTCAAGTATGCCTCAACGAAGACGTCCTGCACAAGTTCCTCATGTACGCGACGGTCTCGGCTGAAACGCCACAGCACTCGTCCGATGTACTCCTGGTGACGCTCAATCAGTCGCCGATACGCCTCGGGATCGCCCTGAAGGCTTAGTTGGACATCCTCAACGCCCATTGCAACATGCACCGTGGTATCCTCTCTGTTTTCTGATGTGGACAATGACTCTGTGGCCCGGCGAACCAGTTCGGCCAAAAGCCCTTCCGCTTGAAGCCTGAGAGCCTTGCCCGGGGAAATTGAGAAAACCATATGTGGAGGATATACTACCATAAGAAATTTTTCAATTCAATTTCCGTATACTTTTCAGCCCATTTGCCGCCTTGCTGTGGGAAGAGAACCCCGTCGACAAGCGGTTCATCGGCGGGGTCTCGATTTCCTTGTTTTATGAGTTTTTTTGTTGTCGTTACTGCTAACCTTTTATCTTCTCCTCGGCTGCCTGAGTTCTTCATCTATTAGTATTCCTCGCTGCTCCCGACATACGGTTTCAGCAGGAGCGAAGATGTTCATTCGTCAGGTTCCAATTCCTGATCCATGCCCCGAAAACCTGGGCCTCGACCCATACCTTGGAAGCCTTGGCCGCGTCTGCCCATACCTTCGAGAGGGCCACCACGACCGCGTCTGCCCATACCTTCGGGAGGGCCACCTGCACCTGGCCTGCCCATACCTTTGCCTTGGAAGCCTTGGCCTGGCCTGCCCATACCTCTGCCTTGGAAGCCTTGGCCTCGTCTGCCCATACCTCTACCTTGGAAGCCCTGGCCTCGTCTGCCCATACCTCTGCCTTGGAAGCCCTGGCCTCGTCTGCCCATACCTCTACCTTGGAAGCCTTGGCCCCATCTGTCCATGCTTCTGCCTTGCCAACCTTGGCCGCCTCTGCCCATGCCTGTGAGTGGACAACCTTGGCCATATGGGCCTAAACCTCTGCCTCCTCTGCCAATACCTCTGCTTTGGAAGCCTTGGTCCCATCTGCCCATGCCTCTGAATTGATAGTCTTGGTTCCATCTGCCCATGTCCGCGCCAAACCCAGGGCCACGCCTTCCACCGCGACCGCGACCACCACGAGCGGCAAATGCCTGCGTGCTTAGCACCAGCACGGCCAGTAGAATTAGAATCGCTGCTTTACATCCTGTCTTTTTCATTTTTGGCTCCTTTCTTTACATCTTTTTTGTTTTTGTTACATTTTCGTGCCTCTTCAGGGGCACTTCTAACAGGATAGTGAGCGCTCGACGGGAAAGGTTACACTTGGAGGGAGGATTTTTCCGAATCTAACTTACTTTTAACGGGGCAAGCGAAGAAGCACGAGTGCGCGGGTTAGGTAAAGAATTCTGCACTTGTGAAACTTACAACTTTTTACAAATCGACCCTTGCTATTCTTGCTGTTCTTGATTACTATTTTTGTTAGGTGGCTATTTTCTATGAATGATTTCCCTTAATATAATCCAGGGAACTACTGGAATTTCAACTATAGCACTGGTCTGTTGAAGTGGACGAGGAGGTCAAATATGGCAAAGTATGCACCGGTCGCGTTGGTAATTGTATTTTTCGCCCAGGTCTTACTGGTGGATGGAGCCGCCGCACCTATTGCTTCCCGGCCTGACAGTCAGCGAGCTATCCACAATTTGTTGGCTGGGCGATTCAAGTGGACTGTCAGTCCACCCCTGGTTAGTCCTGAGAACCGTCCCGCTGACACGCTCTATTCTGTCAAAGACCCTACGGTTGTCTACTACAAGGGACGCTGGCATTTGTTCTGCACTATCCGCGGGCTAAAACGCTCGCACCAAATAGAATATCTCTCATTTGAGAATTGGAAAGACGCCAACGCTGCAGCGCGTCATGTGCTGACTCTCAGCGATGGATATTTCTGCGCCCCACAAGTGTTCTATTTTACACCGGCAAAGAGGTGGTATCTTATACACCAGGTAATTGACAAATCGCGCAAGCCCTCGCTTCAGCCGGCCTATTCGACTACGAGCAACATTGCCGCTCCTTCCTCGTGGAGCAAGCCCAGGTTACTTTTTTCAGAGCAGCCGGATAACGTGAAGATGTGGATAGACTTCTGGGTGATTTGCGATGCTGCGCGGGCACATCTGTTCTTCACATCGCTGGATGGCCAGATGTGGCGGTCAGAGACAAAGCTGACGGACTTTCCAGCCGGCTGGAGTCGACCGAGCGTCGTACTCCGTGGCGATGTCTTCGAAGCCAGTCACACATACTATCTTAAGGGACTGGATAAATTCTTGACCGTAATCGAAGCGCAGGCAGGCGGCCGACGGTACTACAAGGCCTACCTCGCCCAAACGCTAGACGGCCACTGGACGCCGCTGGCAGCAGCGAAAGACAAGCCCTTTGCCAGCCCCGCTAATACCCGGCACACAGGTACGCACTGGACCGACTCATTTAGCCACGGCGAACTTATAAGAGATGGTTTTGACCAAACACTTACTGTAGATCCCGCTGACCTCCGATTTCTATTCCAGGGTGTAAGCGACCAGGCTAAAAAAGGAAAGAAGTATGGCCAAATCCCTTGGCGTCTTGGAATGCTAAAACCCGTACAATAAATTAGGATGACAGAGTATGTCTAAGTCGCTGCGAATAAAAATTACACTATTTGTGATTGTTCTTTTCCTGATGGGGATGACGACCGCAGCTGCCGGTGAGGACTGGCTGCAGTTCAAATACGACGGCAGACATTCGGGAAATGCGGCTGATAGAACCGTAACTATCCGCCAGGGCGGACTCGGATTGATTGGTGCGGTCCTGCTGACGGATGCCATCTTTACTGCACCGGTCGTTGCGGACGGACGCGTTTATGTGGTGGATGGGGCAGGCGTAGCTTTCTGTATCGATGTTGCCACGCTAAAGGTTTTATGGAAGTTCGAGACCCGGGGTGATAAAGCGAACTGTAACAATGTGTCATCACCGGCTATCGTGGGACGGTACCTTCACTTCGGTACGATGGCCGGGTCTTACTACGTGTTAGACAGGACAAATGGAACTGTGGTCAAGGAGATCACCTGCGGCGAGCCAATCTTCAGCACGCCCGTAGTAGCGAACAATCGAGTGTACTTTGCCACGCTCGGCTCACAAATCTTTGCCCTTGAACCCGACGGGACAGTTTGCTGGACATGGGATTTCGTCAAGGAGACTATGAACTTCACCGGTAATCGTTGGAGCGGTCAGGATTGGTACAGGCACATAGGTGGGCGGGTGACGACGAACGAGCAGTTCTGCTGTTCGAGGAATCTGGCGGCGCGTGGTAAGACGCTCGTTGTCCCTGTGGGTGGTTCGGTCGTTTGGTTGGAAGACCTTGGCAAAGAGGCTGAGCTTCGCGCGACCCAGACTCCACGTAATGTCACCCTTGGGCTGAGTATAGGTGAGGATGGAACAATCTATCGGCAATGGACCTTATTAGACAATGGGGGCAGGGTAGATATGCTCCGGCTTCGCCAAGGAAAAGTGGAGCAAGATTACGTCGGTGGAACCCGAACAAGTACACGTGGTGGTCTGCTGAGTTTCTCTTCGGTGAGCATACGTGGCCGAGACGTTTATCGGTGTCGTCCGGAGCAGGATTTTGCTTTCTGCAGACATGTTTCTAAACAAGAGCAGCCGCAGTATCTTGGAGGGTATCCATCCATCGCATCGCCAATCCTTCTTCGCGATACAGCAGTATTTGGTGGCCTTGATGGAAGTCTTTATGTGGTGCCGCTGTCCGGCAGTGGTAGAGACGGAGTTTGGTCGTTTAAGACCGCGTTTGGAAAAGCAATCTCGGCTCCTGCTGCCGTGTGCGATGGTCGGATATACTTCACCTGTGAGGATGGATACCTGTATATTCTGGGGCCAGGAGGTAAAGCATCTCTGCCATCCAGAGACCTTCAACTTTGGAAAATTCGAAGCCCACTTACAAGCGAGCTGGCTGATAGCAAATACGATAGATTTACCAGCTTTGGAAACTGGGCGAATACAAATGTAGATAGTCAGGGAATAAAACCACCTTTCAAAATCAGGTGGATTCGCCGGTATGAAGGTACCACCAAACACTTCTCTACATTCGGTGGAGGCCGAATATACACGCACACCGCCGAGGGGCAGATATTTGCCGTTGAGCAGGAGACCGGTCGTTTGCTATGGCGGCGGTACTTTCCTGGCGTGCATATCTGCTATACTTCACCTCTTTACTTTAAGGAGCGTCTGTTGGTTCCTCAGGCTGGTCTTGCGAAATGTCGCCTCCGCTGCCTGGATGCAGCGACCGGAGGGCTATTGTGGGAAGCGCCTTTCGCCGGGTCACCGAGCTGGAACAGACAGCTGCCTCCGATTGTGTGTAAGAACCTTGCAATTTACATGTTTGGCACAGGAAAGTACGGCGAGTACGCACCGCAGGAAAATGCGCAAAAACAAATAGAATGGCTTTTCGAGCACCAGAATATTCCAAGTTTTCCCCAAAGCCACAAACCTTTATTGAGGGCCTATGATGTGGACACGGGTAATGAGGTTTGGACGAGGGATTTTTCCGGGTTCGGCTCCGGTGGTGATGATGCTGGAATCTGTTTGATGGACGGGACGCTTTATTACTCTTGCTATTTCGGCTTTTCGGCAAAGACAAAGAGGGGTCTGCCAAGCGCAAAGGGCCTTACCGCAGCTCTTGACCCTGCTACGGGCAGGGTCATCTGGCTGACAACTAAGTATTTTGTTCATGGCGGCTGCACAATCTCCGCGGAGAATGGACGGTTGTACCTGGGTGGGTACAGCAAGCTCGAGAAAGGTCAAAGCCTCGTGTGGTGCATTGAAGCCAAAGACGGGTCATTAATCTGGAAGTCCGATCCCGTCCGCGAAGCCATTCATGTAGTGACAATAGGCCCAAGATTCCTATTTGTGCACGCCCAGTATAAAAACGGCTTTCTAATTGACAAGGATACGGGCAAAATCCTCGCCACGCTAACTAAGGGTTACAAGTGCACGAGGTTTACCCTTTCGGAGCCTTATCTGTTCGCGTCCAATATGGACATATATGATTTGTCAAACATAAATGACATAAAATTGCTATCTTCGGGACCGCGTCTGGACCCAAGCGAGTGCGTTGGCGCGGTCGTGTCAAATGGCCGAATCTTCTATACGTGTCATGGTGGCGGCCTGCAGGTTTCCCAGGTATATGGGGGAGCCCGCTAACAAGCTCAAGCAGGGCTTCTTCCCGTTTTCGGTGATGGCCATAGTGAGACGAGATACAGAAGCCATTTCAAATCCTGAGATCAAAGTTTACTCGAACATTTGTATTGAACTTGTCCTCGTCGATTTTCAGGCCGAATCCCGGTGCATCCGGGACGCTGGCCGAACCGTTCTGTATCTTGTATCCATCCGCAATGAGTACCTTATTGGAAAGCGGATCGTGTTCTGCCCTGTAAAAGTTGGTGATAGCCCGCCCAACGTGCAGCTGCATATAATAACCCACGAGAGAACCCCAGTTGTGAGGTGCTACTTGCAGTCCCTTAGGTTTACACCAGCCGGCCTCGGTCAAGATGCCTTCAAAGCCAAAGCGATTCATGTCCCCCTGGAATATGTCGAACGCTTGAGCCTCGATGAATGGTTGGTAGGCTTCCAGCTTGCCCTGAGTCTCGCCATCTGCTATAAGGGTTTTCCAGTTGTGCCGGCGTATAAAACGCTTAAGTTCCAGATATGTCTCTATGTGCTCTGGAAACATTTCTTCCAGGAAGGCGAAATTATAGTCAGGTAGTTCCTCCATGAGCTGTTTGGTCTTCGCCGGGTCATAACCGTTGTTGGCATCCACTCCGATGATGACCTTGGGACCGGCGTGCTGACGGATGGTTTTCAAAACCTCTACATCACGAGCGTATCCTTCTTTGGGCGGCATCCACTTGGCCCCTCGTCCGATTTTCACCTTGAAAGCGCGATGCCCAATAGCCGTTCCCATATCGATTTCTTCTTTGAATCGGTCCAATGGCTTGTGTGTATATTCAGGAAGTAAGTCGCTGAAGTAAATCGAACCGTCATAGACGGGAACCTTTTTAGGACCTGCTCCGCCTAACAGTTCGTAAACCGGCTTTTTCAAAACTTTCCCAATTAAATCCCACAGCGGCATCGTCCCGGTGCCCATCGGGCCGGATATTCTCCGATTTGTACTGTTGTAAAAATCGAATGGATTCTTTCCTAACAGTTGGGTAAGTTCCTTTTTTCCTGCGCGACAGTTACCGATTCCTTCCAGGCCTACATTCGTGAAAAGTCGGACCATTCGGTCGTTAGCCCGTCTGCCGTGCACATCTCGTCGGGAATTCTTGCCGGCCAGCTTCGAACGTTTGCTAACCAGGTCAAAACCGACAATTCGGGTGATTTTAATATCCCGCGGTGTCTCTTTAGCCCAACTCCATAGGGGCAGAAGAACAGTACTGGCAGCCGCTTTAAGGAATTCACGTCTTCTCATAATAAACTCCAAAGTCAAAGGTTAAGGCTTATGGTCAGTCGATACTGTCAAGACTTGCAATTGTTTTTCTGGCCAACCAAGTTTTGTGGCAACAGCTTGTGGGAACTGCCATCCGGAACCGTCTCTCTGATAGAGCCTTACCCGGCTGTGTTCGGCTGCCATTGCCACGGCCTGGGGCATGTCCAGATACCGCAGCACATTGAGGAAGGTCGGCCCGTCACGGTGCGAGTTGGGTAGATCCCACAGGTCGAGCCGGATGATGTCGGGCTCAAACAATGAAGCGTACAAAACGATGCCAGCCATATTCTTTTTGCCTCGTAGCTGCAGTGGAGTGTTATTCAGTGAATCGATTGAACGCAGTGCCTGAATCGCGCGTCGTACGTCCCATACCCGCATACCGTCAAGCGTCTGTCCTAATAGCATAAACCGCCGGCGGATTTGCGTTTGTTTGCGTTTGTCCGGATTCCAGGCGGTCAGCCCGATGCCGCGTGGCACAAAGTATGCCATTACACGATTAGTATTTTTAAAAAGCTCCTGCCTTTGCTTGAAAGCGTTCTTGTCCTGTTCAGGTAGCGTCTGGTCGTTGAGTTCATCGGCAAATCCCACTCGCATAGCGGCCAACCATTCTCTCCAATTCTCTTCATCTAACACATTAAACATAACCATCTCCGCCTTGTTGAGCCCGGCCTTGTGGGCCGTGTACAATCGCAGACGAACATGCGGCTGACTTGTAAAATCGTATGCGCTAAAGCGAATGCCGTGTTTCTCAACAGAAAATACGGATTTTATGTCGAGCGAACCTGCCTCAGATTCGGTAGGCCAGCCGCGAAACGACTTTTCCAGAAGCGATTTTCTCCACACTTCCCGCTGCTTTGCCCATTCGCCGACTGATTGCGGCACCATGGGCGGAAGTGCCTTGGGAGTGAACGATTCCTGTATCCGTGAGTTTATGCTGTCAGCGGGCAACTTGTCGAAAACCTTGATCTGTGGCCACTGGAAAAAAGGCACAGCCGGCTCGTCTATCAATGGGTTTTCACCTTTGAGGAAGCGATTGAACCAGCTAAAAGTGTGCACTCGGGTCTGCTGCGTATCCTTGTGGGGGCCTTCGGTGATGTGCAGGCCGAGGTTCTTTTCGGCGTTATAAAGCCTGTAGATACGGCGGACTTTTTCGTGCAGGCGTAGGACACCGTCCAGAGGAAAGATGGTGTCTTTGTCGCTGTTAGAAATCAGAAGTGGCCGGGGTGCGACCAGTGCGGCCACGAGAGGATAATCCCAGTGATACGTGTTCACGATGTACATGCAGTCGCAGTGGCCCTCAACGCAGCCGTCCACGACGTGGTTTTGAAGGTCGGTGATGCCGGCGACGGGTACTGCGGCCTTGATACGGTCGTCTATGGCGGAGAGCCACCAGCTATAGGCGCCGCCGCCGGAGATACCGGTGACTCCAAAGCGGTTCTTGTCTACCTCTTTGCGGGTCTGGAGGTAATCCAGGGCGCGGATTGTGTTCCATGCCTCGAGGCCGGCCGATGTATAGCCCCGGCTGTTCCACCACCACATTTTGTATCGGTACGTGCCGTGATGGATGCCCTCGATCTCGCCCCGATGCACCGTGTCAATGACGAAGCACACATAGCCATGCCGCGCAAACCAGGCGGGGTGGTGTTGGTAGGGAGCCTTGTTACCATAGCGGATACCGTTTTTTATGCCGACGGAGTGACCGCAGACGTATAGAATCGTCGGCGCCGGCTTTTCAAGACCTTTCGGGATATACAAGTTACCTGTTACGTAAAGGCCGGGCCGTGATTGATAATGAATCTTCTCGACAGTAAACTCGTCGTGCTCGACCTTGCCCGTGATTACAGGCTTGAGGTCGGTCTTTTCCGGGAGTGGTTCCAAACTGAGCATCTCGAACAGTTGCTTTCGATAAATCTCGCGTTTTGTTTTCCAATCATCGAGTGTTTTGACATCGGCCAGGCATTGATCACGCAGCTTGGCAGTCTCGGCACGGAAGTATTCGGCAAGCATTCGGTCGGAGGGGCTTGTACCAATTTTCCACTTGTCTAAAGCCAAACAAGGAACGCAAACGCACAGCAGCGTGAACGCAAGGCCGGCACAGAACGTCAATTTTGATTTTTCGTAAATAACCATTTTCACCTCCTGACTTGTGACATCGAGATTCATTTAATTATGATAACCATACATCAAGATTTTCTTTAACAAAATCATCATCGGCAAGCTGCGGATAATTTTCTATTATTTTATCTATCTTTTCGGCCTGGCCGGGTGACAGGCACTCATTCTTATCAAGCGTCCGCACTTCTTCAACAAGGCCCTGCCATTTTAACACATACAATATGCCGGGAATGCATCCTGCGAAATGATTATCAGCATCGAAGATTGCCTTATTAGCCAGCGTCAATTGACTCGCTAACGTCAGCATCTCCTGCGGGACCGGCATCTTGGATTCGTGAATTTTCTTGATGTGAACAAGATACTCAACAGCTCTTTTCGTCCAGCAGGCCCATTGGCCTAACAGTCCTCCGACAATCTGGAGCGATATGGTTCGACCATCAGTGTTAAACTCATATTGAGTGAGTAAATCGGCAATTATGTTGTCGTCGTTGCCCGTATATAGTGCGATTTCATCGACTCTGCCTGAATATGCAACCGCTTCGAGCACATCAAGAGTTTGATATCTATTAAATGGCGCAATCTTTATAGCAACCACACCTTCAATCTCAACAAACTTTCTCCAGAACTCAACACCAAGCACCATTTGACTTATTGCTTCCTGCAGATAAAATCCCATAATCGGTATGACTTTGGCCACCTGCCGGGCATGGTCTATCAATTCTTCGACTGATTTTCCTCTCAGTGCTGTAAGGCTGAGCAATCCAAGATGATAACCAAGATCTCGGGCCAATTCGGCTTCTTTGACGGCCTGCCTGGTCTCGCCCACAATACCTGCAATCATTACCGGTTCGCCGCAGTTTGTGGATTCAGTACATTTTTGTGCCGTCTCACTTGCCAATTCCAGCACAGGCTTATACAAGCCTACTTTCGGATTATGGATGGCAAACTGGGTCGTGTGTACACCTACCGCCAACCCGCCCGCGCCGGAAGCCAAATAATAACGGGTCAATGCCTTCTGATGCTGCTCATCGATTTTGTTGTCTGCATGCAGGGCCAGGGGATGAGCTGGAATAACACACCCTGAGCGAAGTTTATTGATGATACCCGAGTTCACCATAAAAAAGACCGCGATTAGAATTTGCCATCACGTATATCGTATTTTGTCGGCTTATTTAAAACCTTTTTGCCCGATGTCACCCATTTCACTATAAGAGAGACCATTTCCTCAAGCGTTGTCTTCGGATAGCCAAACACGCTGAAACAATAAGATGCATTCGAAAGCAGGGCTGTTTGTGCCTCCTGGGATACGAATCTTGGTTCTTTATTAAGTTCCTTGCCAATCTGTTCAGCCAGTTGACGAATCGGAACTGTGTCCGGCCCGGTGACATTCAGTATAGCCGGTGGCGATTTTGCCAGACTGATGGCCTGGATGATATAGTCATTAGCGTCCCTCTGCCAGATAAGATTAACGGTACCCATAGTCAGGTCGACAGGGTCGTTGTTCAATATCTTAAGTGTTAAGTCAACAATAATCCCATATCGAGGTTCGTTGGCGTAATTGAGTCTGATCAAGGTCACTGGTGTGTTATGAAGCTGCGAGAAATACTCAAACATTCGCTCTCTGCCGAGACACGACTGGGCATATTCACCTACCGGCTCAGGTATAGTATCTTCCTGAGCGCCGCCGCTGTTGATATCAACAAGAGGATAAACGTTGCCGGTGGAGAACGCCACAATTCGCGCATTTTTATAATGTCGAGCTGCCATACCCGGTAAAAAGCTGTTCAATGCCCACGTTAACGGCTGATTGCCTGTTGTACCGAACTTCATGCCGGCCAAATAGAATACATTTTCTACTTTTGGTAATTTTGAATAGGATGATTCATCCAGCAGGTCTGCCTCGATAGTCTTGACTCCCGCCTCCTCGAGTCTGGCCTTGACCGTCTTATCACTAAATCGCGAGACTGCATAAATATTCTTGCCGCTCGATGCCTTTTTGAGCATCATCGCCAGTGTCGGCCCCATCTTGCCACCCGCTCCTAACACGACAATATCACCATTCAATGTGGCAGCTACTTTCCTGGTCGCATCCATTGGCTCACTAAGAATATCCTCCAGGCCGCTTTCGTCTATTGCAGATATATCTGTCATACCTTCCTCGATGTTTGGTATCGGATTCTCGATTCCAGCGAGAATTGATAATTAGCTCTCCGTAAGGAGTCCCTAAGACAACATAAGCACGAGTCGCCACAGAACCCGCACGGCCATAAGTACAACAACCAATAATCCCAGCCCGCCGAGAATGTTGAGGACTATCGTATTACGCCGGTCACCCATAATGTCTTTCTGGTTCGCAAGCCACAGTATCGTCAAAGCCATCAGCGGATTACCTATGACCGTAAGGGCCTGACCGAAGATTATAGCATCTACCTTCTTGATGGGAGTATTCAGAACGATCATGGCTACTGCCATTCCAATCAGCAAAACCAATACAGTTAAACGACGTGACCATGGATCGCTCAGCTTTGCAGGTTTACCGATTCCGTCGGCTAAAATACTGCCCCCAATCATCGCGTTTATTACAAACGGATTCATAGCCACAGCAAAAAGTCCGATGCAAAACAGTGTGTGAGCGCCTCGGCCAAGTAAAGGCCGAAGTTGTGTCGCCAGCACACCAATATTGTTTGCAGGCTGTCCACGCAGGACTGTACCGGCGGTGATAAGGATCACTGCGCTGACACCCGTAATTACGCACACACCTGCGATCGAATCACCGATTCCCCGGTCATAGTCTTTAATTGTCCATCCTTTCTCCCTTACCAAATTACCCTGGTACAGTGCTCCTGCTACTGAGAAAGTTGTCCCCAGCAGTGAAGCGATGAGTATCATAGGATCTGTAATACCGGTCTCACCACGGCTCGGCAAACCAATGGATACGCCTTCCGGCAGGCTGGGAATCAGGCCCTTCAAAACGCCTAAAAAGTCCGGCCGTGCGACAAAGAGATTCACCAAAAAGCAGATTATTATCAGAGCCACCATGCCCTTCATAATCCGTTCGAGCGCCCGATATACTTGTTTCAATGTGAAGATGAGAGTAATGATTACAGCATTGAATATCAACAATACACCACTGTCGATAATGTGTTTGGTCCTGTCGCTCATCTGCTGCGGGTCTCCGAAGAGACGAGCAACCCCAAGAGCATCCGCTACGGCTGCAATTGCCAGATTGTTGGAGAACTGAAAAGCCGTGCAAATCAGGCACAGATTAATCGCGATTACTGCAGCGACCGGTCGGCCGAGACGCTGGGCTACCAGCGTGCAGGGAGTTGCCCCTCCCACAACTCCGATTCGGGCCGCTGTGGTCATATATGTACCCATGAGGAGGCCTGTCAAAAGCAGCAGCCAGAGCAATTCGTATCCATACCTGGCGCCGACATTAGAACTGATAAGTAAGCTCCCCGGCCCAAACACTACACATGCAATGATCAAGGCTGGGCCAATCGAACGCCACCATGCCGAACGCGTTTCGAGATTTGAACCTGTGGATGTTTCAGCCATAGGACAATTCCTAACTCAATTATGTTATTACACTTGCTCCGGTACCACGAAAGGCTCGCGATATTTGCGTTTTGCAAGTTTGTTTGCCTGTTCGTGAAAGTCACCGACAAATCTCTCGTTATCAGTATCCATCTTAAGCCATGGCCCGAGAATCCTTGGTGTTGCTTTAACATCCACTCCATTGACCAACAAGTGCTCCTGAAAACGCTCGAAAGAATCCACCATTTCCTTATTTCCCTTGATGATTTCCATAACCTCGTCGCGTGAGGTTTCCTTACCGAGCCGGTAGGAGATGTTGCCCATGTGACATAAAGCGCTGGAAAGGTGTCCTTTGGCGATGTCGGCATTTAAGTCGCTGACTTTGCGGCTTTGAACGGCTTTGATGAAGTTTACGTGGTGTCCGCTGCCGCCTGTGCGCTTGAACTGCTTGATTTTTTTGCCGTTGTTGTCGTATGCCCAGCCGCCCACAACGTAACCATCTTCGCATTGAACTACAACACCGGCCCGAGTCCCCCGAAAGTCATCCATCGCCGAATTACCTTTTGCTCGCGGCAGACCGCGTACTTCAAAGATGATCGGAGCTGGCTTGTAATCAAAAAACACAATCTGTGTATTTGGTGTTTCGCCATCGTCTATATATCCGAACCGTCCACCGATGCTCATTACTCGTGACGGCAGGGCGTTTTTATCCAGGAACCATTGACAGATATCCGTAAAATGAATTCCGTTGTTGCCAAAATCACCATCGCCGGTAGGCCACACCCAGTGCCAGTCGTAATGCAGACTCTTGCGCATCAGAGGCGCCGTCGGAGCCGGACCACACCACAGGTTGTAGTCCACCGACTCAGGAATCGGCTGCGGCCCACTTACCTTTCCGATACTGCCGCGTCGAACATAGACAATACCATATACAATCACAATCTTGCCGAGATTTCCCTCACGAATATACTCGATGGCCTCCTGCAGTCCCTCGTCGCTGCGGCGCTGGGTACCGGCCTGGACAATCCGGTTATACTTGTGGGCCGCCTCGACCATTTTTCTGCCTTCCCAGATGTTGTGCGAGACCGGTTTTTCAACATATACGTCTTTGCCTGCCTGGCAAGCCCATATTGTCACCAGCGCATGCCAATGATTCGGCGTGGCGGTAATGATTGCGTCGATGTTTTTGTCTTCCAGCAATTTGCGATAGTCAATGTAGGTATCAACCCTCTCATTGCGGTCTCTGAATTTTTTCTCTTCGCGCTCCAGAAAACTTTTATCCGCGTCGCAGATTGCCACAACACGCACGCCGGGGATATTGCGAAACCAGTTAATGTGATTACTTCCCTGGTTACGGATACCCACTACAGCTACGCGAATGTCATCATTAGCCCCTCGGACGCGGGAGAACGGCATCGCCAGTGTAACACCGGCAACTACCGAGCCTTTCACAAAATCTCGCCGTGTGATACGTCTCATCAGCGGCCTCCTTTTATAATTTAATATCAAGTCTTAAAAACATCTTGCTTTCATATTACTGAAATCAAGTCTCAAATTCCAACTAATTTTATGTATGTCCTCCTACTGTCCAAAATTGCTCGTCAATGTCGCTCAGAAGGGCGTTCCAGACACTTTTCGAAGGCAACTATTACAATAAGATTCTGATTAAGGGACAGTGATTTATGAGCTAATACCCGTGACTCTGTGAATTGCCCTGTCCTTTTCGTAGGGACTTATGTGACTGCGTCGGACGGCTTCGACCATCACCGATATAGTGTTGTCGTATGTATTTCGGTCGATAGCGTACGGGGTTCCATCTTTACCGCCGTGGGCAAATGAATAGCGGGCTGGGTCCTCATACGAAGGCTCAGCCCCGTAAATTACCTCTGCAACCAACGCCAGGGCTCGAATTGTCTTCGGCCCCACCCCTTTAACAGCCAACAGCCGTTCATAATTTTCCGGCTGCCTGTCGCAGAGCTTGTGAAGAATCTTCTCCAGATAACGGCTCCGGGAAAAATCTTCACAGACCACTGGATGGGCTTTAAATTCAGTGTCCTCCAATTGTAACAGGGTGAGCTGTTGACCTTTGTGTTTGACGCTAACCATCCTACTGAGGTTAGATGAGTGTTTCCGCAAAATTTCGATGTCTTTCATCAGTGGCCGGTACCCTGACGAAGCAAATTCTACGCTTAGCTCTCGTGTGTTTTCACTATCTCGCGCAGTGAGATTTAATGACGGCTGCCGCTTTGCCGCGGTGACGATACCGGTATGAGGCTCACAGACAATATCTTCAATGTTCTCAGAAAACCAATGATAACGACGGGCGGACACATTAATTTGGTTCATTCCCTGCTGGACCACCGCCCAGCTACCGTTTTTCGTAAAGATAAAGCTGTGGTGATAAATCTGATAGCCGTCCTGGACAAGAGAGTTGTCCACCTTAGCGCTCATCCGGGAATTATAGACAAGATTGTCTGCACACTCACCCGGCAAACTCAGTTTATCTGCCCAGCTGGTAATTTCTTGCGGGGTTTTGCGTGAGGTTTTGCCTTTGCCGCCACAGATAAAAATACCCAGGTCTTTTTCCTGGTGCCGAATTGCCTCTTTTAGTGCGGCAGTCAATATCGTTGTCAGGCCGGACGCATTCCAGTCAAATGCAAGCACAGTCCCTAACGATTGGAACCAGACTGGATCTGCAATCCTGCGTACAAATTCATCCGGTCCAAATTCAGCCACAAGGACCCTTGTCATTTCCCGCCCTAATTTGACCATCTTTGAAAATAACCACTTCGGGCAGGTGCCGTAATCCAGAGTAAATGTTGCGATCCCTCTTTGCATAATAAAACTCTATAGAATCTCTCTAAGGTTATCGGCAGCTCGGTATCATTTTCAAAAGTACCTCAATCATTCCGAAAAACACTATCTTCATCAAATATCCTTCAAAAGCCGCTTTGAGTTTACTCTTTGGTCGTCATTGAGTCAACATTACTTAAATAAGCCAACGCTGCAGCAGCATTTACCGAAAAAGACAATTTTAATTAAACCACGTTTTTTATATGCCGATAATGTCCTTAATGAAATAATCAACCTTCTGTTTATGGGCAGTTTTGAATTGGGGGGACGGGAGGTTTTTTTTTGAAACGACACAGGGCAATTGACTTTTAGCAAATCCGGCTATGTTGTCGGATTTGTGTCTAAGCTGCACAGAAGATTGGAAAGGTCTATGCGGTGAGTAAATGGATTCCTGTTTTGGTAGTTGAGGACGACAAGGTTGTTCGGAAGGTGCTGGAATACAGACTAAAACTGTATGGATTTAAGGTTTATCTGGCTGAAGACGGACCAACCGGGCTTAAACTCGCACGCCAAAACAAACCCGAACTTATTTTATTAGATTGGATGATGCCAGGGATGGATGGATTGGAAGTACTGTCTGAGCTTAAGCACGATAAGAGGACAGAGCATATACCCGTGTTTATGCTAACGGGCAAAGGGATGATAGGTGATTTGGAGCAGGCGTTTGACATAGGAGCTGATGATTATATGACAAAGCCTTTTAACCTAATGGAGTTGGGCAAAACCGTCAAAGCTAAATGGGAACAATATACAAATCGGACCAAAGTTCAGTAAGGCCAAATAATCGCTGTCGAAAGATGATATTTTAGAATAGGCCATTAATGCCCGGTTCGAGCCCCAAAATGCATGGAAGAAAAGTAAGAGATGGATATAAAAAATACGATTAAAAAGTTTGCCTTGGTGGTAACATTCGTTGCACTTGTTGTTTCTATTTTCTGGCTGCCAGAAAGGAAACTTGAAATTGATGTTGTTCGCACTACTTTCATCGCCATCCTAGCAGCACTTGGGTATTTTTGCTATAGAGCTATCTCCAACCCTGTCACAAAACTGGAGCACAGGAAGGAAAAAATAGAAAAGGCTAAGTTAAAAGCCGATGAACTGCATAGGAGCCCTGAAGAAAAAGTCCTAAAGCACACAGCAGAATTATCAGCCGCCAACTCAAAGCTCGAAGCAGAAATTGATAATCATCCGCTGGATCAGAGACAATTACGACGTCACATCAAGCAGCTTAATTGTTTGTATGGGCTGTCGAAGCTTATTAATCAGCATCAAATTTCATTAGAGCAAATATTTCAGGAAACGCCCAACTTGATTCGTAACGCATATCAGCATCCTGATATCACTTGTGTGAGAACCACTTTAGAGGGTGTACAATACAAAACAGATAATTTCAAAAAAAGTGAACTGAGTCAGTACGCTAAGATCAACGTACGTCAAGAAAAAGCTGGAGGTATTGAAGTTTACTACCTGGGAGAAAAAGCAGAAAGTGACCAAGCGCCATTCCTTCAAGAAGAACATGCTTTATTAGATGCGGTTGCTAAGTACTTGGGCAGAACTGTAGAACGCAAAAAGGCGGCACAGACTTTGCGATTGTTTCGAGACCTAATAGACCGGTCGAATGACTGCATCTTTGTTATCGAGCCTAAATGGGGCCGTTTCCTCGACTTAAACGACAGAGCTTGTGTCAGTTTGGGATATACGCGAGAAGAACTGCTCGATATGACTGTTAAAGATATCGAGGAATCCATACCTGACGATTCTTCCTGGCATGATAAAGCAGAAGAACTCAAACTCAAACCAGATTTGGTTATACAAGGCCGGCATAGGCGCAAGGATGCAACGACATTCTACGTGGAAACAAGTCTGAAGTACGTAAGTCATGAAAACGAAGACCACATAATAGCAGTTGCACGTGATATTACCGAACGTAAGCAGGCAGAAGAACGCCAGGCCCAGCTTCTGCAGGAAGTGAAAAGTGTTAATCAGGAATTAAAGGATTTTGCCTACATTGTATCGCACGACTTGAAGGCACCGCTGCGCGGGATCAAAACCCTGGCGGATTGGTTGGCAACTGATTATGCGGATAAACTCGATGACAACGGCAGGGAGCAAATAGATTTGCTTACTCGGCGCGTGGAGCGAATGCACAACCTGATTGATGGCGTCCTCCAATATTCAAGAGTTGGACGTGAAAAAGTAAAACGGGTTCGGGTGAATCTAAATGTTCTTGTTTCAGAGGTTATTGAAGCGATTGTTCCGCCGGAAAATATTGAGATTAAAGTCGAAAATGAACTGCCTGTCATTGAATGTGAAGAAACCCGTATTATTCAGGTCTTCCAGAATCTGCTCAGCAACGCTGTCAAATATATGGATAAACCACAAGGTCAAATAAGAATCGGTTGTGTCGAAGAGGACTGTTTCTGGAATTTCAGCGTCTCTGATAACGGTCCTGGGATTGAAGAGAAGTACTTCGAAAAAATCTTCCAGATGTTCCAGACATTAACGCCGCGAGATGAGTTTGAAAGTACCGGTATCGGCCTTACAGTCGTAAAGAAAATCGTAGAGTTATATGGCGGAAAGATTTGGGTAGAGTCAAAACTCGGCGAAGGATGTACATTCTTCTTTACCTTGCCCAAGCAAGAAATAGAAATGGGGCTTAAAGATGCGAAACTCGAAGCCAATATTGCTTGTTGAAGACGATAGCGTGGACGCAATGACCACCAAACGCGCGCTTCAGGACCTCAACGTTACAAATCAAACGGTCCATAAAGTCAACGGCGAGCAAGCCCTGGAGTATTTAAGAGGACAAGGCAATCAGAAGCCATGTGTTATTCTTCTGGATTTGAACATGCCGAAGATGAACGGGATTGAATTTCTGAAAATCGCAAAAGCCGACGACGAATTGAAACAAATACCGGTCGTAGTTTTAACTACATCTAATGGCGAACAGGACAGAGCTGAGAGCTTTAAGCTAAGTGTGGCTGGCTATATAGTCAAGCCCACTGATTATACAAAGTTTGTAGAGGCAATCAAGACAATTTGCAAGTACTGGACCTTAAGTGAACTGCCGTATGTAGAATAAGACCATGGAAAATACAAGATATAAAATTTTGCTGATTGAGGACGACAAACTCGACCAAATGGCCTTTATGCGAATGGTACAAGATAAAGAGCTTCCTTATGATTGCACATTGGCAGGCTCTGTTTCGGAGGCCAAGGGCATATTGGGCCGCGAAGGATTTGATATTGTAATTGCTGACTACTCACTTGGGGATGGTACAGCATTTGATATCGTTAATTTGGTGAAGAATACTTCCATTATATTTGTGACAGGAGCTGGTGACGAGCAAATTGTTGTCAAAGCCTGGAAGGCAGGCGCTTACGATTATCTCATAAAGGACCTCGAACAAAACTATCTTAAAACTTTTCCAATTACAATTGAAAATGCCATCAAGCACAAGAGGACGGAGGAGGAACTGAGATTGCTCTCGCAGGCCATTCTCTGCACTGTCGATAGTGTCTATATCACCGATCTCGAGGGCAAGATTATCTTCGTCAACAGAGCATTCTGTAAAACCTACGGATACAGCAAGGAAGAGATAATCGGAAAAGACAGCAATATCCTCTGCGTTGGAAAAGAACAAACCATTAACACTAGTAGCGTTTTCGGGATTCCTGGAAGTAACCGGCAGGTTGGTTTTTACCACAGGCGAAGAGACAACGACATATTCCCAGTATCTTTTTCGAGGTCAATCATTAAAGACACGAATGGAAAAGAGATTGCCGTCGTTGGAGTCGCTCGAGACATCTCGGAACGTATGCAGGTAGAGAATAAGCTGAGAACTGTAAGTCTGCAGTTAGAAAAGCAAAATCAGTCAAAAAATGAGCCTACAGATAGATAAGGAAGATGAAAAAAGTATCAACTGGCGCAACTCCGCTCCTTTTGTATGTTCTTTGTTGTCTCGTGCCTTTTGGTAAAAAGCCATAAGCATTATAGCTCCACCCAAATTGCCCTGAAGTATTTTTTGTTTTGGTCAGTCAAGAACTTGTTCGGACACGTTCCGTCTTCACTCAATTCTCCCTCTTCGCATTCACTTGGAGAAGAGACCTTGATGGCCAGGCTGCCATCGTCACTAAGCAGCAAAAACTTGCCCGAATTTTTGAAGCTGATCAGTGCCTCAGGCTTTATACCGCTTCTATCCGGCTTTAATTTCCGCACCACGACCGGCGGTTTGTCTTTTTCCCCTGACCAGCGATATAAGGCAAATCCGGGCCCTTCGTTATACGGGCCGGCGATGATAAAAAATGCCTTATGAAAATCAGAATACTCCATGCTTCTTATCCCCAGACCTCCCAAATCCCACAACATCAAGTCGCCAAAAATCGGGGGATTTCCTCTTTCAATTACCTGCTTAGGATTATTCAGGGGCACGACAATCGCTTTTGCGCGCAAGCTTCCCCTGTCAAAGGGGCGGGGGTTCCTGAATCCAATGTAGATTGTCTTGCCGTCGGGCGAAGCACAAAGTCCCTCAATATTAAGCCCGGCTATTTTGGGCGCAAGGTTTTTGCGTTCTTGTTTTGTAAGGTTCGGCGCATCAAATCGGGTGGCCCGACCTAATCCCAGTTGCTGTGCATGCTTTGTTTTAATCAGATGGTGGATGAGGGTTCGGTGCGGGATACCTACGGGCTGAATAGTGACCTTCTCATTTTCGACCTTAACTGATGTGGCAAAAAAGCGATATCGGTTCGGCCGCATTTTCCCATCCCTGTTTCTACCGTGCGAACTGATCCAATAGATGGTATTGCCTATCATCGTTGCACCCTCGATGTCGACCTCCGGGTGTTCCGGATAAATATTAAGAAACCCTGTCAGGTCGCAACGGAAAACAGGTCGGTCAGACCCATTGATTTTGTAAACCCTCAGCACGTTGTTCTCATCATCGGCCATGATGAACATCTCCTCACTAACGGCAACCGCGGCGGAAGCATCACTGGTTCCACGATAAATGAGGACTTCTTCAAGCGGCTCGTTATGAGCGGCACGAGCTATCGTGCGGACTTCATTTTGGGGAAGGTTGCAAGATGCCGGCCCACTGCATATCAATAGAAAGAACACGATTTTGCTGGTAACTTTCATTTAAGAACCCATTTCCGTCCGGGATTTCCCAGACAGGTGTTTCTGCCGATACTCCGCTTCATCAAAAAAAGTTTACCCCGCCATACCTCTGGCGGGCCTCTGCCCTTTGTAAAAACCGCCGCATTGTCCCATAATACCATTTTTTGATATGTAATAACAGCCCCTTGTGAATAAAAATATTCTTATTTGGCACGCCGCACCAACTCCATGGGCGGATTTTGCTTGAATCGCAGCCTCGGATGTGCTACAATCTATGTAGGTTAATTGAGGAAACAGGGCAGGGTGTGCACCAGTGGTGATGAAAGCCCCGTTTTTTCGGAATATCAGTTGGTTGATATCTTTGGTGCGGTCTCCTTCTTGTGGCTGCAGATAGTTCAGCCGCTTAGTAAACGCTGCTGCTGGCAAATACGATGTTAGGAAAGACATTGTCATGGGGAAAGAAATAGAAGAATACTGTCGAAATCGTATTTGGGGATTCTTGATAATTCTGTTATTTATCCTGCCTCTAACCGTCGGGGCAGAGCAGATTTATATCCAGGGTGAACAAACGGCTACGAAAACGGGGCGGGAAAAGCTGCGAACAAGGGTTACGTACAGTTGCATAGACACACCAATCGAGAAAGTATTAATGGATTTGGCCGACAAGGTGGGGATTGACATTATCAAAAGCCCTCAGGTTACCGGCAATGTTACATTCACAGTAACCGACGTGCCTCTCGAAGAAGCCCTGACCAATATTCTTGCCGTGCATGATTATACATACATAGCTACGGAAAATATGGTCAGGATTTTGCCGCTTCCTCCTCAGACTGAAATGAAAGAGCCGCAAGTCTCGAGAATTTATAAAATCACCTATGCAAATGTTGACGAAGTTGCTGCCGCTTTGGAAGAATTCACCTCGAAAAAGGCCGAAATAGGCCTCAGCAAAGGGACCAGCCATATAGCAGTTACCGATACCGAAGACAAAATCAGAGCCATAGATAAGTTTATTGAGCAGGTAGACCGCATAACCTCGCAGGTACTGGTCGAGGTAAGAATCTACGATGTAATCACCAAGGAAGGATTCGAATTTAATCCACAGTGGAATTTCGGACGTGATGCGCCCTACATTCCGGGCACAATCAAGGAAAAAACTGAGATTGTAAGGGGACCAGAGAGCAGCTATTTCAAAGAATTCAGACATGATGTACAGTGGGCCGATGCTGACCAGGGTTGGCCTGATCCTGATGAGTCCGGTGGTCTTGGCTCCTATGCTCTTTATGATAGGCACGAAACGCTGAAGACTGAGGAACCCGGCAGAACCGACACTGAGACCAGGTATATGGACTACAGTGGGATAACTGACTGGAGCAGGAAACCCTTTGTGGGCGGCTCATTTGACCGCGTCACAGGAGGCACTCTAAGCTTCAGTGTACTAAACGATGCAATCGATTTAGACTTTGTATTGACGGTTCTCCACAGTCAGGTTGAGGCCAGGCTTCTTGCCAATCCTCGAATTCTCGTACTCGATAATGAAACTGCTGACTTCAAGATTGTACGCGAGATTCCCTATAGGGAGTACAGGCAGGTTGGCAGGGAGGACCCCATCGATTTTACGGCGTTTAAGAATGTCGGTGTTAACCTTAAGGTTACCCCGCATATCGCCAGGGGTGGGATGCTGAGATTACATATTGTTCCCGAATTTAGTGTGCTGGTAAGCCAGGATCTCAATGGTGTGCCGACTGTTGACGCCCGCCGCTTGGAAACAACAGCTATGATAAAAGATGGCCAGACTATCGCAATAGGCGGCCTCCGAAAAAGGAAGATTACAAAAGACATTGCCAAAGTGCCTGTGCTTGGCGATTTGCCGCTTCTGGGAGGTCTGTTCACCTCTGAATCCGAATCGATAGTAATCAACGAGCTTATCGTATTTATAACTGCCAAAATCATTACCGAGCCAACACTTTCAGAAAGCGAGCAAAAGCTGCTTGGTGAGACGAAGTTTACTACACCGGTGCTCGATAAAACGAGGATAGAGAAAGGTGAGTTCGAGAAAAAAGCTGAGGGAGAAAAAGCTGACATAACAGATACGCTCGACCTGTTATTGGAAAAGCTGGAGCCGTCCCGCGACTAATTAGTCGGCACTGAAAAAGTCGTTGAAAATTGATTTTTAGTAATAACCGCCAGGTTGGATGAGTGATTGACCTGCATCGTAAACGCTGCTGCTGGCAAAAATCGATATTAGGAAAGACGTTGTCATGGGGAAAAAATTAGAAGAATGCTGTCGAGATTGTATTTGGGGATTCTTGATAATTCTGTTATTTATCTCGCCTTTAACCGTCGATGCCGGCGGGATTCTCCTCCGGGGTGAACAGACAGCTTCAAAAACGGCGAAGGAGAAGCTGCGAACAAGGATTACCCTCAGTTACGTAGAAACACCCATCGAGAAAGTACTATCGGATTTGGCCGACCAGGCGAAGATTGACATTATCAAAAGCCCCAAGGTTGTCGGCGATGTTACAGTCAAAGTAACCGACGTACCTCTCGAAGAAGCTCTGACGAATATTCTTTCCCTGTATTATTGTACATACATAGCTACAGAAAATATGATTAGGGTCGTGCCGCTTCCTCCGAATACTGAAATGAAAGAGCCGCAAGTCACGAGAATTTATAAAATCACTTATGCAGATGCTAACGAAGTCTATGCAGCTTTGGACGATTTCAAATCAGGTAAGGGCGAGGTGGGTTTTATCAAAGGCACCAGCCATATAGTAATTACGGATACCGAAGACAAAATCAGAGGAATAGATAAATTTATCGAGCAGATAGACCGCATAACGCCGCAGGTGCTGGTCGAGGTAAGAATCTATGATGTAACCACCAAAGAAGGCTTCGAATTAAGCCCAGATTGGCATGTCGGTCGCAATGCACCCTACATTCCGGGCATAATCAAGGAAAAAACTGAGATTGTAAGAGGACCGGAGAGCAGCTATTCCGAACAATTCAGACAAGATCTAAAGTGGGAGTGGGGCGGCGGGACATGGGATCCCAGACTCCAATATCCTGATCCTTACTACGCTGGTTTTGACTCCCCAGACATACTCGAGCCTGGTATTGTTGAAAGGGATGAAATGCAGTGGACTGAAGATCCCGGCAGAAAGGACACTGAGACCAGGTATATGGACTACAGTGGGATGACTGACCGGCGCAGGAAACCCTTCGTAGGCGGCTCATTTGACCGCGTCACAGGAGGCACTCTGAGCTTTAGTATCCTGAACGATGCAGTCGATTTAAATTTTGCGTTGACCATTCTCCACAGTCAAATTGAGGCCAGGCTTCTTGCCAACCCGCGAATTCTCGTACTCGACAATGAAACCGCCAATTTCGAGATAGTACGTGAAATTCCCTATAGGGGGTTGAGGGAAGTGGTCAGGGAAGACCCCATAACTTATACGGCATTTAAGAATGTTGGCGTTGACCTTAAGGTTACTCCGCATATCGCCAGAGACGGGATGCTGAGATTACATATAGTACCCAAATTTAGTGTCCTGGTAGGCCAGGACATGGGAGGTTTACCGACTATTGACAACCGTTTCGTGGATACTACTGCCATGCTAAAAGATGGCCAAACTATCGCAATAGGCGGCCTCCGCAAAAGGGAGGTTACCAAAGACATTGCCAGAGTGCCGGTGCTTTGCGATTTGCCGCTTGTGGGAGGCCTGTTCACCTCTGAAACCGAATCGATAGCAATCAACGAGCTTATCGTATTTATAACCACCACAATCATTACCGAGCCCACACTTTCCGAAAGCGAGAAAAAGCTGCTTGATGAGACGGAGTTCACTACACCCCAGCTCGAGAAAACCAAGATAGAAAAAGGTGAGTTCAAGAAACCCGAGGTCGAGAAAACTGCGGACGACAAACGTGACATAGCAGATTCACTCGACCTGTTATTGAAAAAACTGGGGCCGTCCCGCGACTAATTACCATTGTCAATTAATCATCCCTGGCTGAGCGCCGTGGCGACCGCTGTCGGATAGCTGCTGCCTGAATCCGCTAAAGGCGGAATGAGTGAAGCCGGATGCGAGATTTGCTTCGTAGATTACCCTGAGCCGGGTCGAAGGGAGATACGAGAAATTGGCTACAACCCTCTTATACCCACCATCTCACCAGGAATCAGTTTCATGTCCGATGGAATCTCAATCAGCATAGGCCGCCCCCACTGGGGGAAGTTGGGATTTCGCCACAACCTCTGTGGCATTTGCTCAACGGCCGGCCCAATGTATGTCACCTCAGAATGTCCAATCTGTGGAGGCTTGCTCCCTTTGACAACTTCGACACGTTTTCCTATTGCAAGTTGCCCCACCACAGCTTCACCGGCATAGGCAATGATCGCACGGGGCTTTTCTTCTGCTATACTAAGTATCTCCACACCCTGCATAACAGCCTCACCAATCCTGCTCGGAATGTCGCTGATATAGCCGTCGCATGGAGCCGTTAGAACCAGTTGCTTGCGTCTTTCCCTCAATTCATCCTTCCGCCTCTCTGAAGCCTTCTTCGCCATGTCTATAACGATTTGAGCGTCCTCATCTTTAGTACCGGCAATGGGTTTATAAGTGTTCAAATATACGTCTCTCTTTTCCTCCTGAGTTTTCAATTCCTCCTTATATATGGCCAGCTTTCCTTTACCCCGCTGAATCTGCTCCAAAAGCTTGTCGCGGTTTGTTTCCATTGTTATCAGCTTATTATATAAGGAAATATCCGTTCCGAAATTAGCACCATTCTCAATGGTAAAGATTAGGATTTCCTTCTTCATCTTGAACAGAATTGCCTGGTTATTTTCAAATACCTCATTAGCATCACGAGTGCTTCGCTGGGTCGTCACTATATCGGCTTCAAATGCACGCAATTCAGCAAACCACTCGGATTCACGATTGATTATTTCAGCTTTGTAGTTTGCACGTATCTCTTTTATCTGTGCTTCCACGTAATTCATGTCTGCTGCGATAGTCTCAAGTTCGGCATCTATGCGTTCATCATCGAGTACCACACTGAGCACCGCAACTATGTCACCCTCATTGACTTTATCAAACAACTGGACGGGGACGCTTATCAGGCGGGCCCTGCAGGTGGCAGCAACTTGACGCACCTCGGGTCGAGCTAATCCTACAATTTCAAATCGTGCTGTCCGACGGTGAAACAGCCCGACCACGCACAGTACTGCACCCAACCATACCAGCACAGGCAGCACACGCAGAAATAAACGACTGCTTCGCAAACTTATCCTTCCCATACGTAATCTAAACCTCCAGCAACTGCTCCTGCATTGTCAGGCTGACATTCTCGATACCATCGACTTTTTTCAGTTCGGACAGCATCAGCTCATTTTTTGCCGAATTTCGTATCATCAACTGATAAGCGTAATCAACCACCGGGCTGCCAAAGCCGCTCTCTTGCGACGATATAAGCGTGAAGTTGCCGCAGAAACGCTTCAAGATGTCCGGAATAGGGTGTTTAGGGTCAATATGGCCTCTAAGGTTAAACCGCAAAAAGCCGTTGTGAGGCTCATGTGTCCCAAAGCTCGTCACATACAGGTATATCACTATCAAACTCAGAACGGTGGTCCCGATAATAGCCGTGCCGTGAAGTTGGGAGCCGGTCGCCATACCGATGACAAGCGCGCAGAAAATAAAAGCTATATCGCGGGTGTCCTTGATGATGTTACGAAATCGTATAAGCGCTAAAGCCCCCATCAGCCCGACAGCGGTAACGATATTGTTACCGATGACCTCCATAACCATTGCCACCACCACGGTGATGATAATCAACGCCTGCACGAAGGACCTTGAGTAAGACAGGCCGCTGTGCGTGGCGTAATAAACCCAGGCTATAACCTGGCCCAGAATAAACGCCAGCAATAGCGACAAAAGGATGCTCTCAGGATTAAAGGGCCCTCCTGTCAGGGGCGTTACTTCCAGTTCTCTAAAAGTATCTAAAAATCCGTCCATAATTACTACACCAATAATAATTCCGGAGCGCAGAATCCCAGCGAACAGGCACTCGTTATTGAAGTGGCATATTTCGAAAATGATTCCTGGCGCAGGTTTAAACACTCGACCATTCGGCCCAACCAGGCCGGGTAACGGGCCGTAAACTTAATCTCCAGAATCACGCCGCCCCAGGATATGGGATGGGGCTGCCAGCCTTGGCCGTTAAACAATACCTCGGGCGAGCTGGTGACATTATAGCACAGCTCCCGGTCAAACGTTACTCTCACCCTGTTATGTGAACTGTCTTCATACGCTTGCCGCATGTAGCGAATAAGTACCTTAGGTCTGGCATTAATGCTGTTCATATAGAACTGAAACTGGTTGAGCGTTTGCTCGTCGGTACTATAATCTTGCGGCGGCAGAGACGAGCCGGAAAGCAAAGTCGTTACATCCTGGTCCCTGACCCGGGCCCGGTTCTTGATAATAATGGTGTTCATCCGGCGTTTTATCTCGAAAAAACGGGGATAACCCGGTTCGTCGGTATAGCTGCGAATCCGCAGCTTGAAGCGATTTTTTTGCCCCCTCAGGGTTTGTCGGCACAGCAGCATGTTCTCTGAGTCCAGGTAGAGACTGACAATCGGATAGGCTCTACCTCGTCGTAATTTGCTGTAACGGTCCAGTTGCAAGTATGGCCGAATAAACTCCTCAACAGCCGCTGCCTTTATCTCATTGATTCGATACTTTATCTCATGGCGGCAGAATAGAGAACGGTCGACAGCCCTGGCCGGCCTTTTTACGGTGCTCAAATTACTACTTTGACGAACATGAGAGCCCGTTTTCTGCCGGGATGGGCCGTGGACCACTTCGACCTTGCCGGTTTTCTGATGCGACCTCTGTTCTACTGATTTACCTTCAAGCATATCAGCCTTCGTTACTGAGCTACTAACCGGTTAAAAAACCAAAATTGCTAAGTCTGTTTACTTTAGACACTTACAGCTCTTGAGTCTCATTATCGGACACTCACATATACGTAATATGCGTAAAAACCACCTTTTATTCCGTTAATTTACTATGTAACCATGCTGTCGAGACTCTGAACCTTATGTATTTTAACATATATGGGGCGGTTAAGTCAATGCTTTTTTTTGACACGATACTATCACGAAGATTGCGGGGGATTTTTTCAGGGCTGCTTGCAAATCCTGATTATCGAGCAACTTTTCCAAAATCGAGTATTTTATCGGCACATCGGAGGAACCCGGATGAGTAACAATGAGACAACGGTTTGCCCCAGACCTTGAAAACTTGCGTTGTTTTGGCTCTTAATCTTATAAATTTTCAGGCAGTTGCGTTGATAAGTTAGGCACTTCTGAGCTTCAGTTCCTTGACAGCGGGCTGTAAAAAGCTTAGAGTGCTTGGCATTTAGCGTATAGCGTCTACTATTGGAGTTTATTGTAATGGCCAAAAAGATTCAGTGTGATAAGTGTACGGGGCTGTGCTGCCGGTATTTTGCTCTGCCGATTGAAACGCCGGAAGATAAGGGAGACTACGATGATATAAGGTGGTTTCTGAGCCATAAAGATATAACGGTGTTCGTAGAGGATGGCGATTGGTACATCAACATCAACAATAAGTGCAAACACCTCTCTGTTAAAGACAATCGCTGCAAAATTTACAATAAAAGGCCGAGAATTTGCAGAGGATACCGTCACGCCGACTGCGATTTCGTGGAGGGTGAATATGACTACGAGCTGCACTTTACCAGCGCCAGGCAGATGGAAGAGTATATAAAGATAAAATTCGACAACAACGTAACCGAAAAGCAAAAACAAAAGAAAAAGAGAAAGAGAAAGAGATGAAGATACCGCCGGTAAAAGGAACAAGGGATTTTTATCCGCCGGACATGGCCCGCCGAAACTGGATAATCGACGGCTGGAAAAAGGTCGCTGTCCGCAACGGCTTCGAAGAATACGATGGCCCCATATTTGAATACCTGAAGATGTTCCAGATAAAAAGCGGTGACGAAATCGTCGAGCAGCTTTTCTCGTTCAAAGACAGGGGCGGAAGGGACCTTGCACTAAGGCCGGAGATTACACCAACACTGGCCAGGATGGTTAACCAGCAAATCAATTCTCTGCCCAAACCGATAAAATGGTTTTCGGTCCCCAGATTGTTCCGCGCCGAACGCCCACAAAAAGGCCGACTTCGCGAGTTCTTCCAGTGGAACATCGACATAATCGGCGTCGATGACGTGCTCGCCGATGCCGAGGTGATATTTACAACAGTTGACTATCTTAGGTCGATAGGGCTAAAACATAGAGATGTAAGAGTCAAAATTTCAAGCAGAAAGCTTTTGGCCTCCTCACTCAAGAATATTGGTATCCCGGAAACACAGCTGGATTCCTTGTATCCTTTGCTTGATAAATATAGCAAGATACCAAGCGATACTTTTGAAAAAATGCTTGTCGATCAGGTTTCTGACGAACGTATGGCTAAACAGATTATGGATTTTATGGGTACAACAACCCTTTCTGGAGTGCCTGAGATAATTGGCACTAATGCCGAAGTCGAAGATGCTGTACAGGAACTTGCTCGTTTGAAAGAGTTACTGGAACAAATGGGAGTATGGCAATATTGTGATTTTTATCCAAGTATAGTACGAGGCCTTGCTTACTATACTGGTGTGGTATTTGAGGTTCATGAGTTTGCCCAGGAGCTTCGGGCTATCTGTGGTGGTGGTAGATATGACAATTTGCTCAATGATTTTGGTGGGCCACAAATGCCGGCTACAGGAATGGGCATGGGTGATTGCGTCCTCGGTATTTTGCTTGATGAAAGAGGATTATTCAAGCCTGAACAGAAACAATTGGACTATTTTGTTGCCTTTGTGGATGAGGCTTACAGACAAAATGCCATTAAACTAACGATGAAGTTGCGCTCAGCAGGACTTGCAGCGAATTTTAGTTATAAGGCCGCTAAATTAAGCAGGCAGCTCAAACAGGCCTCGGAACAGAATGCCAGGAAATGTATAATTATTGGCGAAGAATTTAAAAACAACCAGCTTGTTATCAAGGATATGGCCACAGGCAAGCAGGAGCTTGTGAAAATCGATGAGTTTTTGGCACAGTTGAACTGCTAATGTGACATAACACAGGCAGGCTCTCTGATGGGGAGTTTAGAATCAAAGTTTTGGAAGTCCAGAAAATCAATACAAATTCCACAAATCCGGATGAACCAAAGCCAACGCCTTGGGGCTTTTGGCCAACTCTTGGATTTTCATGTGTTATTGTGATAGTCTTTCTTTTTGTTAGCGTAATATTCACTGTCGGCATTATCGTAGCGACCAAGAGTCTAAATCCGCAGTTCGACATTATGAAATTTGCTCGATCTTTGGATTCAAATGGTTTGTTTCTCGCGCTGGTGACATGCGTAACTGCACCGTTAGTTATTGGCCTGTCTGTACTCTTCGCAAAAATTCGTAAAAACATCACAATAAAAGAATACTTCTCTTTGAACAGTACCGGATGGAGACAGTTCGCCAAATGGTCTCTAATTCTTCTGTTGTTTACGGTATGTTCCGATGCCATAACTTCTTCTTTTGGACAGCCCATCGTTTCGGACTTCATGGTCGATGCGTATAAAACCGCTTATTTTACGCCTTTGCTGTGGTTGGCTTTCATTATCGCAGCACCTTTATATGAGGAAATACTTTTTCGTGGTTTTATGTTCAAAGGTATTGAGAATTCAAGAGCCGGGCCGATAGGGGCGGTAATAATAACTTCACTGGCCTGGTCGGCTCTTCACGTTCAATATGATTTTTTAATCATAGTCAGCATCTTTGCAGGCGGCTTACTTCTTGGCTGGGCTCGATTAAAAACTAATTCTATCTATATACCAATTGCTATGCATGCACTGCAGAACCTGATGGCAATCATTGTGGTTATTATCTACCTGGGACATGTATAGCCGTTGTCAATCCGAATTGAGATGAAAGATTTTGCCCCAAATCATTACGAGCGGGCCTTCGAAAACTGGCTGAGGGATAATCACATTCAGTACATTGCCGTTGACGATAACAAAAAAGCAACCTTCGCACGTTCGAAGATAAAGACCTTCGATTTTTTATTGTATCCACCCGGCGGGCAGATAATAATTGCCGAGGTAAAAGGTCGTAAGTTCAAGGGCAGCAGCTTCGCCAGGTTAACGGGCCTTGAATGTTGGGTCACCACCGAAGACATCGACGGTCTGACTGGGTGGCAGCAAGTCTTCGGCCCGGACCATCAAGCCATCTTTGTTTTTGCCTACAAAGCCGAAAACGTCGATGTTGATTTTGACGGCAGGGACTTTTATGATTATTCCCGGAACAGGTATGTATTCTTTTGCGTCAAGTTAGACGATTATCGCAGGTTTATGAAACGCCGCAGCCCCAAATGGCAGACAGTAACGCTGCCCGCTGATAAGTTCCGCCAGTGCGCCGTACAAATGCAGAAGCTTTTGCTGTGATATCCCGCTTTATCTCATTGCGAGCCCCGTAAGACCAACGGCTAACTTACGGGACGAGCGAAGCGAAGCAATCTCATTTCGTTAGAAGTTCGTAGATCCCCGCTGCCTACTAATGACATTTGGTAGGGATTCTGAACAAAATTCTCGCTCAAAACAGATTGTTTCGGTATATTGTTTTGCTATGAGAATTATAGCCGGTACAAAACGAGGAATGAAATTGCTTAGCCCTAAAACGCAGGTGTCCCGGCCCATCACCGACAGAGTTAAGGAATCGCTTTTCAGCGTCCTTTACAAATATGACCTGCCGGCTGGCAAAATGGTAGCTGATTTGTTCTCCGGTGTCGGCTCTCTGGGCCTTGAGGCATTGAGCAGGGGGGCTGTCTCTGTTACTTTCGTAGAGAAGGACCAGAAGGTAAGCGCAGTTCTAAAGAAGAACATTGAGAAAGCCGGCTTTGTCGAGGAATCAAAAGTTATAAGGGCCGACGTTTTCAAGATTGGGGCTCCGGTTGATGAGCAGAAATATGATCTTGTTTTTGTCGACCCGCCCTATGCCTGCACGGAAGATGTTAGGCCAAATTCGCCTTTGAGCAGTTTACTGGATGTGTTAAACTGCCGGATTGCCACTGATGGAATCGTTGTAGTGCGAGCTAACCGTTCCACGAAGTTGTTGGAGCGATATGGTGCGCTAAAGATAATAGACCGGCGACAGTGGGGGACTATGGCCGTAACTATATTACAAAAGATAAGCCAATGACAAACAAACAGGCAGCTATTAAGGTAATCAGGCGATTAAACCGCAATGGCTTCCAGGCCTTGTTGGCCGGCGGTTGTGTCCGCGATATGTTGTTAGGCCAACGCCCTAAAGACTATGATGTTGCTGCCAATGCCCAGCCCCAGGACGTAATAGGATTGTTCAAACGCACATTGAAGGTCGGAGCAAAATTCGGCGTAGTTATTGTTTTGCTCGAAGATAAACAGGTTGAAGTGGCCACATTCAGAACCGAAGCTGGCTATGCTGACGGCAGGCACCCATCTGTTGTCAAATTCACCGGCGCCGTCGAGGATGCCGGCCGAAGGGATTTTACCATCAATGGAATGTTCTACGACCCGCTGAAGGAGAAGGTAATCGATTATGTCGATGGCCGGGCTGACCTCAAAAAAAGGTTGATACGAACTATCGGTAAACCCAAGGAACGCTTCAGTGAGGATTACCTGCGAATGTTACGGGCTGTGCGATTTTCCACTCAGCTCGGCTTTGCGATTCAGCCGGCAACCTGGTCGGCAATTCGCAGCAACGCAAAAAAGATTATTAAAATCAGCGGCGAACGTATAGCGATAGAATTGGAAGCGATACTGGCCAATCCCAATCGTTCTTCGGGGACATCGATGCTCGCCAAAAGCGGATTGGCTGAAGCTATCTTTCCCGGCTTTACAGGTAAACGTGCCGAATTCGCGGTTAGCGTACTGGCCCAACTCCGAAAGAAGGTTGATTTCGCCTTGGCGATAGCTTCTCTTTTCGCCGATTGCCCGATTGAATTTGCGCGCCAAAAGTGTCAAATCTTGAAACTTAGCAGAAGCCAAAACAAGCATATAAAATTTTTACTTGCCAACAGAGGCAAGCTACTCGAAGACCAGATGGCTCTGAGCCGTTTGAGAATGATTCTTGCTGAGCCGTATTTCTGGGACCTCTACGAGCTGCAAAGAGCGATTCAAAAGGTTGTGCCTGATGGAGGGGGGGGTATTGCTGCGTTGGGTAGGTTACGGAAAAGAATAAAGGACCTCGGCGACGTTGAGTTGCGCCCCAAGCCCCTGCTCAACGGCCACGACTTAATTCGGTTAGGTGCCGTCCCCGGGCCTGGCCTGGGCCAGTTAGCTGAGGAGATGTACATCGCCCAACTGGAAGGAAAGTTACAAACACCTAAGCAGGCCTGCCAATGGGTGCAAACGTGGTTACAGAAACACAGGGTGACTGAAAAATAAATGCAGCCGTTTACTCTTCTAATCAAACCGTCCGGTTCTGATTGCAATATTGATTGCAAATACTGTTTTTACAAAGACAGGGACCCCGAGTTCGGTAAGGGCCGGCAGCGAATGAGCGATGAGGTACTTGAAAAGCTTGTTAAAGATTACATGAAGCTTCGTTTTCCGGTTGTCGGCTTTGCCTGGCAGGGCGGTGAGCCTACATTAATGGGCATTGATTTCTTTAGAAGGGCGGTCGAATTGCAAAAAAAATACGGCAGCCCCGGTCAGCAAATAAGCAATACCCTGCAAACTAACGGTGTTCTGCTGGATGATAAGTGGTGCCGGTTTTTCCACGACAATAAATTCCTGCTCGGTATAAGCATCGATGGCCCGAAGGAATTTCACGATTACTATCGTGTAGACCATTCCGGCACCGGTACTTTTGATAAGGTGATGAGAGGCATTCATACATCCAAAAAACATGAGGTTGAATTTAGTGCTCTTATCTTACTTAATAATAAAAGCGTACAGCATCCTGATAAGTTATTTGATTTTCTCATCGAAAATGATTTGACGTATCTACAGTTTATCCCCTGTGTCGAGCTTGACCCTGCGACCGGCAAGTTGGCGGATTTCTCAATTACGCCGCCCCAATACGGCGAATTTTTGTGCAGGATATTCGACCGCTGGTTTGACTACGGCCCGGAAAAGTTAAATATTCGTGACTTTGACTCCTTACTAACATATTACGTTATGGGTAAACACACGATTTGCACATACAGCCGGCAGTGCGCAGGTTTTGTTGTTGTCGAGCACACCGGCGATTGTTTCGCCTGTGAGTTTTTTGTCGAGCCGAAGTGGCGATTGGGCAATATTCTTGAAACTCAGTTGGAAAAACTCGCAGTTAGCAGTAAAAAGCGTGCCTTTGCCCGCGCTAAACAAAATCTATCCAACAAATGTCTGCTCTGCAACTACCTTGACATCTGCCGTGGCGGCTGCATGAAAGATAGGGTCCGTGCAGTTTGTCATTCTGAGCTTCCCCCTTGTCATTCTGAGCGAAGCGAAGAATCTCTTCTTGGTTCTGACAACGACAGCTTCAGCTGCGAAAGCTATTTCTGCAAAAGCTACAAACAGTTCTTCGACTACACTGTACCCAGGTTCAAGCAAATTGCAGCCGCGATTGAGGCCGGTTCCGCTACCAGACACACCCGTTCAGCTGATAGAGTCAGACTGAAAATCCAGAAGTAACCGCCACTACTGCCCATACAGTGATTAAAAATAATGGTAACATAAGTCACTTTGTGGTATATTGTTGCCGAAATGAGTTTTGCAACGAATGGAAATTTAAACCGGCGTGATTTTCTGAAAACTGTGGGACTGGGTGCTGCCTCGGTTGCAATTCTGGGATGTACAAGTGCTGCAAATCAGCCCAAGAGTAAAAACCGTAAGGGCAAATCCAACATTGTCTTGTTTCTTGCTGACGACCAGGGCATCGACGACGTAGGTTGCTATGGCAATAACGTAATCCGAACACCTAACATAGACCGCCTCGCTGAACAAGGCCTGCGGTTCAATCTGGCTTTTACTCCCACGGCTATGTGTTCTCCAAGCCGCTCTGCTTTATATACAGGTCTATATCCTCATCGAAACGGCTGCCATCCGAACCATAGCAGAATTAAACCCGGTATAAAGACCCTGCCGTATTACCTGAAGTCCCTGGGCTATCGTGTCGGCCTCGCCGGCAAAGTCCATGTAAAACCGAAAGACCAATTTCCTTGTGAATATATAGGCTTAAAGCCCAAACAAATCGAGAACTTTCTTGCTTCTACCGCAGGTAAGCCTTTCTGTTTAATAGTCGCCTCGCATGAACCGCACGGACCCCACAAAACCGGCGGATACAAACCGGACGAGGTCCTTGTACCGCCGAACAAGGTCGACACGCCACAGACACGACAGCAGCTCGCCAATTATTACACCGATATTGACCTGCTTGATGAGGAGCTTGGTCGTGTGCTCGATTTATTGAAAAAGCATGGCCTGGAGCAAAACACTTTGTTTGTCTATACCTCTGACCATGGCTATGACATATTTGCAAAGTGGTCATGCTATGATGCAGGCCTGCACATACCCTTTATCATCCGTTGGCCCGGAAGGATCAGGCCCGGAGCCGTCACCGATGCCATGGTCAGCTTTGTGGACGTACTTCCGACCTTCATCGAAATTGCTGGCGGCAGACCGCCAAAGGACATCGATGGCCGAAGTTTTCTTCAGGCCTTGGTCGGACAAAAGAATAAGCATCATGACGTGGTCTTCGGCACCCACACAACACGGGGTATCATTTCCGGCAGGGCCTACCCCATCCGTTGCCTGCGAACACGCACCCACAAATACATCCGTAACCTCAATCCTGAGGGTATGTTTCAGTGTGTCAGCACACATGGCCGTGACTATAAAGAGATTGACCACAGCATGTGGGGTTCGTGGAAGCAAAAGACCAGGACCGATGCCTTTGCTGCCAAGCGTGTCAAGGTGTTTCAGTATCGCCCGGCCGAAGAGCTATACGACCTTACAAGAGACCCTTATGAGCTTAATAATCTTGCTGATAATCCTGACCAGCAGAAATTGCTCGTATCGCTTAGAAAAAAGCTCGACACCTGGATGAAACAGCAGGGTGACCTTGGGATGGAAGCCGAGATGGCTGTGCCCCTGCACCAGAGTCGTACCGTAAAGAAGCGCAAGAAAGAGGGCCAAAAAAAGTGAGCTCTACTAATGTCGGCCCCAAAAGGTCGGTGCTAAAGCTCGACAATTTAATGCTATTGTGATATTAACGAGGAGAAAAATGATGAGCACATTCAGTTACACACGTCGTGATTTTATAAAGGCAATGGGGCTGGGGATGGCGTCCTTGGCGATTCCGGAGTGCGTAAACGCTGCGCAGCAGCTTGCGCGCAAGCGTCCCAAGCGTCCCAACATCCTCTTCATCATGTCCGATGACCACTGCTTTCAGGCCATCGGGGCCTATGGCTCACGCCTGGCCAGGCTCAATCCTACACCGACGATTGATGGACTGGCTAAGGAAGGGATTCTATTGGACAACTGCTTCTGCACGAACTCTATCTGTACGCCGAGCCGTGCCTGCATTATGACCGGCCAGTATAGCGCGGTTAACGGAGTCTACGATTTGGGCGGTAAACTCCAACCGGAGCATCAATACCTGGCCATTGAGATGAAAAAAGCCGGTTACCAGACAGCAGTGATTGGCAAATGGCACCTCAAAACTGTGCCGAACTTCGACTATTATAAAGTCCTGCCCGGCCAGGGTTCATATATGAATCCCACTTTCAAAGAAAAAGGCAAAGGCACGGTCAAAATGCAGGGCCACTCGTCCGACTGCATCACAGACTCTGTGCTGGATTATCTAAAGGGCCGAGACAAGACGAAGCCCTTCTTCCTGAAATATCATTTCAAGGCCCCCCATGACATGTTCCAAAATGCGCCACGCTATGAATCGTACCTGGCTGACGTTGAAATCCCGGAACCAAAAAGTCTATGGGACAACAAGAACAACGGCTCTATTGCCACGCGTGGCTATAAGGATGAGCTGCTCCGCTACATCGGGACTTCCATCGGCAGACGTCACATCCGACGAAACTACACAAAGAACTGGGCCAAAGACTCGGCCTTGAGCGATGATGAAGCCAAACGTCAGGCCTATCAGACGTACCTGAAGAAATTCCTGCGCTGTGTCAAAGGTGTGGATGATAACCTAAAGCGTGTCATTGACTACCTTAAGAAAGAAGGCATTTGCGACAATACTGTAATCATGTACACGGGTGACCAGGGCTTTATGTTAGGCGAGCATGACTATCAGGACAAGCGCTGGGCGTACGAGGAGTCTCTGCGCATGCCTTTTATCGTGCGCTATCCAAAGACCATCAAGGCCGGCGCTCGCACCGATGCCATCGTGGAGAACGTGGACTTTGGGCCCACTATGCTGGATTTCGCGGGAGTTGCGACGCCTCAATATATGCATGGCCGCAGCTTTAAGTCTATTCTGGAAACCGGACGAGAGCCTCCGGATTGGAAACAGGCCGCCTACTACCATTACTGGATGCACATGGCACATCACGACAATCCTGCCCATATTGCCGTCCGCACTAAGCGTTACAAGTTGATTATGTTTTACGGTACGAGACAGAATAAATCGACACCCCAGACACCGCCTGGCTGGGAATTGTATGATTTGAAAAACGACCCCTATGAAATGAACAACTTATACGATGATCCTAAGTATAAGAGTATAATTGCTCAGCTTAAAAAGCAGCTAAAAACACTTCGTTCCAGGTACGGAGAAGATGACCCCAAATTTGCTTTTAATAAAGTAATTGAGGAGTTCTGGGATTACGATGAAGCTGCTCGACTCAAAGCTATAGAAATATCCCACGCCTATCGCAAATCTAAAGAAAGTAGTAGGCAGCGGCAACGGAGAAGGAAATAGAAGGGAAAGATATGATTCAGGTTAATAAAAAAATGGAACGACGCGCTTTTCTGAAAAGACTTGGCACTTTGGCAGCATCAACAGGAGCGTTTTCACTGTTGAGCGGATTAATCAGTGCTGACGAAATGAGGCCGGAGAAAGAAAGACGCCCGAACATAATTTTCATTATGGCCGACGACATGGGCTATGGTGACCTGGGTTGTTACAACAGGAAATCGAAGATTCCCACGCCGAATATGGACCGGCTGGCGAAAGAGGGTGTTCGTTTCACAGATGCTCATTCGCCGTCTGCGGTCTGCACACCCACGCGTTACGGCGTGCTGACAGGCCGCTATTGCTGGCGAACCCGCCGAAAACGTGGGGTTTTGGGTGGCTATTCGCCCTGCTTAATCGACACTGAGCGAACAACTGTTGCATCATTGTTGAAGCAGCACGGTTATGCGACGGCGTGTATCGGTAAGTGGCACCTTGGCCTGGGGACAGCCAAAAGAACGGATTTTAGCAAACCGCTTGTTCCCGGCCCCAATGCCCTTGGCTTTGATTATTTCTTCGGAATCTCCGCATCGCTGGATATGCCGCCTTACTGCTACATCGAAAATGAACGGGCCGTAAAGCAGCCTACCCAGATGGTCGAAGCCGGTGAAGCCGGCAAGGATGGATGGTGGCGAAAGGGAGCTATTTCACCCGGTTTCAAGCATGTGGAAGTTATGCCGAATTTAACGAAAAAGGCCGTCGCATACATTGACAAACATGCAAAGAACTCGCGGAATTCACCATTTTTTATGTATTTTGCATTGCCGGCACCTCATTGTCCCATTGCACCGGCACCTTTTGTCAAAGGACGCAGTCAGGCCGGAGGTTATGGGGACTATGTGGTGGAGGTGGACTGGACCGTGGGTGAGGTTATCAAAGCCCTGGAGCACAACGGCCTTGCCGAGAATACGTTACTTATGGTCACCAGTGACAACGGCTCGCCGGGCAGGACCAAGATTAAGCGGGCGCCATATTCAATTGTTGAGGTATATGGTCACAATCCAAGTGGAAATTTGCGCGGCATAAAAGCTGATATCTGGGACGGGGGCCACCGCGAGCCATTCATTGCTCGTTGGCCGGGCAAAATCTCAACTGGAACCACCAGCGATGAACTTATATGTCTGACAGACCTGTTGGCAACTTGTGCGGCAATCGTTGGGGCGAAGCTGCCTGGCGATGCCGGCGAAGATAGTTACAACATCTTACCGGCTTTGCTGGGCAGGAAAACGGATAGACCCATCCGCGAGGCGATTGTCCACCATTCGAGCATAGGAATGTTCGCGATTCGGCAGGGAAAGTGGAAGCTGATTCTTGGCCGCGGTTCTGGTGGTTTTACTAAACCAAACCGTGTGAAGCCAAAGCCGGGTGAACCTAAAGGTCAGCTATACGATCTGGACAAGGACCCGGCGGAATCGAATAACGTATGGGCCGAACATCCGGCAATTGTACAGCGTCTGACAAACTTACTCGACAAGTATAAGAAACAAGGCCATAGTCGTCGAACCTAAAGACTGAACGATTGAAGGAAAATCTGACTTCAGTTGGAGAATACGAATATGACTACATCCACTTACTCACGTCGCTGTTTTCTAAAAGCTGCGGGGCTCGGAGCTGCTACACTGGGGCTGCCGGGATGCCTGTTTGCTGCAAAGAAGGGCGGCGGCAAAAAACCTAATGTTCTCTTCATCGCCGTCGACGACCTGCGTCCACAGCTTGGTTGCTACGGCCATAAACAAATGCTCTCTCCAAACATAGATGGTTTGGCTGCGGATGGTGTTACTTTCCTGCGCTCTTATTGCCAGGTCCCCGTCTGCGGCGCTTCACGTGCCAGCCTTCTCACCGGCGTACGGCCGACGAGAGACAGGTTCATTAATTACAACGTCTGGGCTGAGAAGGACCTGCCGGGTGCATTAAGTCTTCCCAAGCACTTTAGAAAGAATGGATACCACACCATATCAAATGGCAAAATCTTCCACCATTCGAACGACTGTAAGGATAGCTGGAGCGAAGATTCCTGGCGGCCGAGGGGACCTTGGCAGAATTACCTGCTTGAAAAAAGTAATAAGCTCGCTCGGAAAAACCAACGCGGAAAGGGACCTGCCTTTGAGTCAGCCGATGTCCCCGATAACGCCTATTTCGATGGGATGATCGCAGACAAAGCTGTTTCAGACCTGAAGCGCCTTTCGGATATGGATAAGCCGTTTTTCCTTGCGCTGGGATTTTTTAAACCTCACTTGCCTTTCAACGCTCCGAAAAGATACTGGGATTTATATAAGAGAGAAAAAATTGACCTTGCCGACAATCCTTTCAGGCCTAAAGGTGCTCCTGATGCAGCCCTGCACAAATGGGGCGAATTGCGGTCTTATGTAGGCATTCCCCCAAAGGGCCCCTTGTCCGACGAGCTTGCTCGCACACTAATCCACGGCTATTACGCCTGCGTCAGCTACACCGATGCCCAGATTGGCAGGGTTTTGACCGAGCTTGACCGTCTGGGCCTCCGCAAAAACACAATCGTAGTGCTCTGGGGCGACCACGGCTGGAATCTGGGTGAACACGGCTTGTGGTGCAAACATTGTAATTTCGAAACGTCTCTGCATTCACCCTTAATCGTAACTGCTCCAGGTATAAAAGGCGGCACTACAACCAATGCCTTGACCGAATATATAGACATCTATCCTTCTCTTTCCGAACTATGCGATTTGCCGTTGCCGGAGCACCTCCAGGGAACAAGTTTTGTACCGCTTATGAAAAAACCGAATCGTCTTTGGAAAAATGCTGTCTTTAGCCGATATTTTAATGGGGACTCAGTCAAGACGGACCGCTATCGCTATACTGAGTGGCGCAGAAAGAACGGCACAAGATATGCTCGGATGTTATACGACCACAAGACCGACCCGTATGAGAACGTAAACATATCAGAATTGCCGCAGAACAAAGAAATCGTTGAAAAATTGAGCAAAATGCTTCAGCAAGTCCGCTTATGACACGGATGGCATTATTCGCGGTGGTATTAATAACGGCAATGAGTGCCGCAGTTTATGGTCAGTAGACGGTCTATTTTGCCGACCCAAACCTCAAAGCTGCCGTGGAAAAAAAGCTTCGCACTCGCGACCCAAACGCTGCAGATATGCTCAAGCTGACCGAACTCCGCGCCAATAAAAGAGGCATTGCCGATCTTGCGGGCCTCGAACACGCCCAAAATTTAAGAATCCTGCAGCTTGAGGGTAATAAAATAAGCGATATATCCATGCTATCCAAACTGACCGCACTCGAATTCGTAGATTTAGCAAACAACCGCATAAGCAGCATCCCTGATTTGTCTAAGCTTGAAAAGCTCTCCTGGTTGATACTCTATAACAATAAATTTGACGATATTCCTGCTGCACGAAAGCAAATAGGTTTGCAACGGGCAGTAGTGGTAATGTATGAGGGTAATCGTGACCCTGATGTTACTCCTCCGCCGCTTAAAACGGCGATTATTCGTGCTGACAATGACTACGTATTCAACGAGCCCTACGAGGACAAAGATAACAAACGCGTAAAGCTCCCTGAGCCGGTACGGAAAAAGATGTGTCAGGTCACACTCAAAAAGTTCCTCGGCACTTTCTATGAAGGCATTAAGCCGCAGAAGTACTCCGGTTTGTTTGGTCCTGTCTTCCGCATCCAAGTCCCCGAACGCGAGTATCTGCATCTGTATGTGTACATCATGAATGGTATAGGAACTGACTCTGATATAATCTGTCTAATCCTGCATGACTGCCATACTAATGAAGTTACTCCAAAGCCGGTTTGCTTTTCAGGGCAATGGATGTATGGCCGCTGGTCGGCGATACCGATAAAAAAACCTTTTGTGGATTTTAACGACCTTAATCTCGACGGCAATCCCGAAGTGGTATTCAAGGAGAGAATCCACAACGGCACAGCTCTAAACGCCATCGTCCACCATTTTCTTCATATAGGCAGTGACCTTTCGTTGACTCCGATTTTTCGTCTGGAAGCGCTCTCGTGTGGATACGATGGGCGGGCCGGCTATCTCATCCGTACTATCGAGAAACCAGAACCCAATCAGATCCTCGTCAGAGTTTCCGCCAACCGATTCAAGGAAGGAGAAAAGAATATCGGCTATGTTGTATTTGAAAGTCTCGATGCTTCGTCCCCCTTTACAGTGAAGGAACAAGTTATGTACCTAAAGGAAGAAGACGTTGGACGATGGTATGGAACTTATGAAAAATTGCTTCTCCACAGTTGGGGCTCACCATATCGGTCACGGTAGTGTCTCAAAGACTCCGCTTGCAAACAGCAACAAATCTTGCTAAACTGCCCTCAGAAATAGGTAAATAGCCCGGTTTTATTCAGTGCGTGCAGGATAATGCAGCCGTTTACTCTTCTAATCAAACCGTCCGGTTCCGATTGCAATCTTGATTGCAAATACTGTTTCTACAAGCACTGTTTATGAAGTCATATGGGAAATCCGGGGTTATACGAGAAATGGCAAAGGAGATATTGATATGGATATTGGCAGTCAAAACCAATATTTTAGGTGGTTAACAATATTGGCAACATTTTTTTGTGCCGTTCATTTGTATGCGGCAACCGATTTGCAGGAAAATACTTATGGGCCTTCCGAGGGGCGGATTCCTGTGAGTTATTATGATAAAATTAGGGCTAACCTGGGCAATAAAACCCTGGTTAAGGAATGGGCAGAGCTAGCTATTGGACATTTTCTGGACGATGAGTGTCCGCTTCCAAGATGTTTATCAGCAACAGGTGAATTTCGGGATCACACCAGCCAATCCGCAAATCATCCGGATGCCCCTTCTTTGTACAAATCCAGAGAAGGGGGAGATGCTCTGATGTGGGCGCTTCTTCAGATATATAAAAGATATCCTGATGATGCAGATGCGCAGAGTTATTATCAGAGAGTAATCGCTTTTGCCGATGAAATGTTGGCCCATGGGACAGACCGGTATGGTAGTGTTCATTCACCAATACTTGCCAGTATTTTAACACGTGAAGACTCCATCCCCAGAGTTCCTGACTATCCTTTATATTCTGGTAATCCAATTGATGTTAAAAGAAAATACGCTGTTTACAGTTTTTCTGATGATAAAATAGTCCACGATGACACTGCCATAGGCATAGGAAATATTTGGCATGGTGGTGATCAAGCGCACAAAGATTCATATGGCGGCGTAGATATCATGTTTGACGAAAAACTATACGAAACGCTTTGGGAATTAAGTGAGCTCACAGGCGATCTAAAATACAAAAAGGCGGCAGATGCCTCCATCATGTACTGGTTGGAATATGCCCCCGCAGAAGAAACAAACCTTTTTCCGTGGGGAGAACATGCCGGCTATAATTTTCACTACGATAATTATGATAGACATTATTATAGTTGCAGATATATAGAGTATGGAGCTAGTGGGACCTTTTTATTCGGAATAAGTCTGTATGATAAATTTATCGAGAATCAGCCCAGGGTAAGAAAAGGGGAATATACAGTTATGGAAAAGTGTGCTCTAGCCCATATTCCCACAGGCACTGCATATATACAAAACAATGATAAAGGCCTTAAGGGTATGTTTATTTATACCCAACATCAAACATTGTGGGGGGACATCTCGGACTTGCTTGATGCAGGAGATCCCGATCCTCGATTACCAAATTTGCCCATGAAACCCCGTGCGCCAGGCATGTGGCTCCATCATCAGGCATTCACCTATAACCGGTCAAACAATACGGTGTTTAAAGAAGCGATATTAAAAGACATGAATATTATCGCTGATGGATTAGAACAACAACGTGACATGCTTGATATTGATTATTATCCTGACATAGGTGGCAGGTTCATAAATTATTGGACTGGGAAAATGGGTAAAATGCATTGGAGTGAAAATTATAACTATCATTTGAACGAAGGAGCCAGGAAAGCCGTTTATTTGCTGCAGGAGGCATCAGCTCCAGGTGAAACTATCAATGGAATTCAGACCGTTGCGGATAATTCCGGGGCGTGTAACGAATGTGATGATATAGATATGTATGTTTTAGGTACTGATCCTATACCTGTTGATCCTTATCATGGGCCTTCTATGGTTACTGAATTATTGCCGGAAGATGGCAGTTCTGTAAATTCTCCAGTCACTTTAAGCTGGGATTCAGCCGCAGGCGCTAATTCTTATAATGTTTACCTCGCTGAGGGAAATGATAGTGAATTGCGTTTGGCTTATCCGGATTCACCTTTGTATCAAGGTAGCACATCTTCAACTTCCTGGCAGTTACCCGAATTGGAGAGTGGTAGAGATTATTATTGGGCTGTTGATGCTGTTGGAGAAAATGGAATCCGCAAAGGTGAAATAAACCGTGTGTTAATTGTGGCTGATCTTGGTATGAAACCGGTTTTTGGGATTAAACTCTCCGTCGAGCAGCTTACCTCCGGCACGAAGCATCATTTCTTCGGGTATATCGGCCAATGCCAGACGATCCCATGGAACGCCAGTGGCAGATATGTGCTGGGCCTTGAGATCGACAGAATAGATCGTTTGCCAACGCCCGAAGAGTTCGCTACAGTGATTCTTGTTGATACCCATCATGACAACAGGATTATTCGATTAGATAAATGCCACGCGTGGAATCCACAGCAAGGAACAATGTTCTATTGGAACCCATTAAAACCTGAAACACAGTTCTTCTTTAACGACCGGGATGTCAAGACGGGCAAAGTGTTTACCGTACTGTACGACATTGAAAAGAGAAAACGCGTGCACGAATACAAATTCGATGACACACCTATCGGTAACGGAGGCGTCGCCGCCGATGGTTCAGCCTTTCTTGCCATAAATTACGGTCGCTTGGCGCGACTGCGACTGGTGACTGGTTACCCGGAAGCATTGGATTGGTCAAAAGACGAAATAGCACCGGAGAACGATGGCATATTTATCGTGGATATCAAAACCGGCAGGAAGCGATTGCTCGTTTCTTACCGTCAACTCGAAAAGGAGTTAAAGAAGCGCAAACCGAAATTAGATCACACAGGGTTGTTCATCAACCACACGCTTTGGAACCGGGATAGCGATTGTGTTTACTTCTTCGTACGAGGCGGATGGAGCAAAATAGTGCGCAATAAAGGCGACAAGGTCAACACGCCATGTTCGATTAATGCCGACGGCACAGGGCTGACCCTGCACAAGCAATTTATCGGCGGACATCCTGAATGGGACAAGGGCAATATCCTCATCGGCAGAGTTGGGGATAGGCAAGTTCTCTATGACATGGAAAAGAAAAAGATCGTCGGTCAAATAGGCACACCCAAGATGTTTCCCAAACCAGAGGGCGATATTTCGCTTTCTCCTGGTGGCGACTGGTTTGTCAACGGCTACGGGAAAAATAATAAAAACTATTACGCCGTATATCGGCGTAGTGACGGTGCCTTTGTTCGCAGTAAGGGGATTGATAAAGGCGCATACAGCGGCGATATCCGCATCGACGGCGCCCCGCGTTGGAACCGCACCAACGATGCGATCCTTATACCCGGCCTTGCTGAGAATAAAACCCGGCAGATGTTTATCCTTC
>SDBU01000076.1_pt1 | contig 124340 bp, 133 predicted proteins | sample 2277071 | NCBI WGS metagenome assembly SDBU01 (sample SAMN10397929, study PRJNA504765) | marine sediment metagenome | isolation source: marine sediment core GS08_GC12, 126 cmbsf | place: Arctic Ocean: Gakkel Ridge, Loki's castle | collected 2008
AGTCCAGATGTAATAGCCAGATATCCTGCTATTACAGTTAATGGGACAAGCAGAGCTTCAGAGTGGTTAACGTTAGAAAGTAGTAAAGAACGTTATGAAGTTGAGATAACAGTTTATGTCCAGGCAGCAATGCTTGAAAAGGGTTATAGATTTTTAATGAAATTAACAGATATTATCCAAAAAGGTTTAAAAAGGAACATTATTCCTTTAGTTAATGATTATAGTGTTACTTCTTTGGTATCAGATGCAAGTCAAGGAGATGTTAATATACAGATAAATAATAGTACTGAAGATATAGGAGATTACAGAAGAATCCTTTTAGAAAATGAATTTAATAGGCAGGAAAATTGGATAGATCATATTCATGATGTTGATCCAAGCAGTAATGTGGCATATGTCCATTTAGCAGACCTTCTTGCTTTTGATTTTAATGCCGATGATACTTCAGTTATTATCCCAAGACGTTTTGTCTTTAATTCGTGGCCATCAGAGATAGATTACGGAACTATCCATAAGGGAGAACTCCTAAAAGCTGCTGTTATCAGGTGGTTTGCCGAAGAGGAGGAAATGCAGTATTTCCGAAGGGACGAGCTACAATTGAAGTAAAATTAAAAAAAAGGATTAGAGAGAGAAAAAAAGGAATAAAAGAAAAGGTAAAAGGAAGTAAATTTTGTATTATATATGATGATATTATAATTTTTAGACAGGAGAATAAAAATGACTCAATTGACTGCTGCTTTTTATGTAGCACTGGCAGAGTATTATGATTCCGCTAAGGGAGCTATCGCAAGTGCAGAAACTTATATGGAAGATGCTTTAGATGAAGTCGTAGATATTACGACTACTACCAACCCTGTGGATGCAGCAGAGATAGAGTTAGCTTTGCTGGGTTCAGCAAATACTTCTAAAGAAGCTGTAACTAATCTTGCCCAAAGCAATAGTTCTTTTCTGTTGATAGTAAGATCTTTAAATGATTATATTATTAGCCATAACACTGCAACAGATGCAGAGATAGCAGCAGCGGCTTTGGCAGACGGAGCACCTAGTTGGGATAAATTAACGTATTTTGTAAATATTACTTGTGATGGAACATGGACCTCCGGGTATGCTCCTTGTTATTGGGAAAATTTGTCTGATGCGGCTGGTTATGATACAACTTATTGGAATACTTTGCACTGTTAATCGAAAATAAATAATGGAGATATAAGATGGCTCTTCCTCATGGTTATTACAACAGCCCACCAGCTTATATGGGCTTTGTTGGTTATTTTAGGTTGAGAACCGGAAATGTTACTGGTAACGGAGTAGACGGAGGTTCTAATTATTCTCATAGTAATATGATAGTAAGAGCGACTTCGGCAGACATGAACGTTACACAAGCTGTAACAAAGCCAGATATCGTGGATAGTCGCTACGATAAGACTGTTTATCAGTTAGGTCCAAAAGAAGTTGATGGTTCTCTTACTTTTCCTGCTGTTTATGACAGACAGTCAGGAGCTTCTATTGTAGAAGCATTATATAGATATGCTGTCACTCGAAATCCTCAGGGATTATTGAGCGATTTTGATGTAGATGTAAAATTTGCTACTTCACAAAGTCCTCCTAATGAAGCTGATTTTGTTTATTATGGATGTATTGTGAATACCTGGCAATTCTCTGTTACTCAGGGAGATCTTGTAAATCAGACAATAGATGTTATAGGCTTGACTCGTGATTTTACGGATTTATCGACTGCGATTCCAGCGGCGGATTTAACCAATACAAGGGCAGTTGTGTGGGCCGATGCGAGGGTTGAGTTAACAGGTGGAAGGCTCTCAAATACAATTGGGGGTCAATATGTAAGAACTTTTGAAGCAAATATAAATAATAATGCAGATAGATTTTATACATTAAATCAAGAACTTTACGCCCAGGCAATTGCTCCCACAAAGAGAGATGTAGATGGAACAATTACGCTAATGGGTAGACACATGGATTTAGCTGAGTTGGCTTGGAATAACCCTAATTACTGTTCGGAATCTGTGGAAATAAAATTCGGATTTGTCACAACAGGAGTAGCGGCAGAGTGTGCTTCGGCATTTAATGTTACTTTGCCTAATGTTGTGTTTGAAATTGAAGAAATGTCTCTTGCTAATGAACTTTTTGAAACTACCGTGAACTGGCATTGCTTGCCTGCGGCTGGTACGGGGATTTCTGATCCTTTATTGTCAACGCTTAATTCGACTACTTTTAGTTATTAACCTTAATTTCATTAAAATTGATATTTCTAAATCATTTTCTTTGAAAAGTGATTTAGTTTATGTTCAGATATAGACAATGTATATACTTTCCTGAAAGATTAAAAATTGCCAAATAAAAGAATTTTTAGTAAAGAAGAAATAAACGATATTATAAATAGATATAAAGATAAGGAAACAATAGCGAGTCTTTGTCTGAAATATAAATCTTGTCAAAAAGTTATAAATCGAGTTTTAAAAAAAGAAGGAATATTTGAAATAAGAAAGAAAGGATATACTCATCCTGAAAAACAAAAGTTTCCTAAAAAAGATTTATTAAAAATAGGGAATAGGTTTAAAAAAGGAGAAGATTTATCAGAAATTGCTAAAGAATATAATGGAACTTATGGAGGATTATATACTTCTTTAAAAAGAATAGGTTTTCAATTTGGTAAAAACGGATTTAGAAAAAGAAAATATGATTTAGATGATTATTATTTTGATAACATAAATACCCAAGAGAAGGCTTATTTTTTAGGATATTTATATGCTGATGGAAACGTCTCTAAAAAAAGAAATGAATTAATTCTTAATCTTAATAAAAAAGATAAAAATATTTTATTAAAGTTTAAAAGATTGCTTTCGTCAAATCGCCCTCTTAGTGAAAGAAAAAAAACAAATCAGTTTGTACTTCTTATAAATAGTCCGCAAATAAAAAAATCTCTTATAAAATACGGGTGTATTCCATGCAAATCTAATATTTTGACTTATCCATCTTTTCTTAAGCCTGAATTAGAAAATCATTTTATTAGAGGTTATTTTGATGGGGATGGATGGTTCAAACAAGTTAAAAGTTATTTGTCTAAAAAAAATGTTTTATCTAAAAAAGGTGTTGCAGGGATAATAAGTAGTAAAAATTTTTGTTTAGAATTTGTAAATAAATTGGAAAAAATGGGAATAAGTGCAAAATTTGATAAAAAAGATTATGCTAATGGAAGGGTCAGAGTTGTTAATATTTGTGGAAATCGTAATGTTATAAAGTTTATGGATTGGATCTACAAAAATTCTACGATCCATCTAGATAGAAAATATAAAAAGTATATACGGTTCAGAAAATGGTATCACAAACACATACAAAAAGTGGGCGAAAATTGGGTGCAACATAAAAAATGGTATGAAGATTATTTAAAAACCTCCACTTTTTCTCTTTTCCCGCTAAAAAATTAAATTTCTTAAAAATTTCAAATCTGTCGATAATTAAATATCTTTCTATAAGGAGTAAAAAATGCTTGAATTAGTTGATAAAAGTAAGTTGATAAATATTAAAATATATTATCAAATTAAGAAAATTAAAGGAACGGAACAACTTGTTATTGTAGACGATGAAGAAGCAGAAAAGTTGTTGAAAGCCAATGAAGAAATATTGGAGGGCGAAGAAAAAGAAGAACAAGCGAAAAAGAAATTAGATATTAAAGTCTTAGAAACACAATGGGTTGCTCTAAATTGGCAAGATAAGAATGATATTATGGAATTGTCTTATTCTGCTATGGATGCTGCAACAGGTCTTACGCAATTCAGCTTTTTTAAATATAGACAATCTGTTGTCCAGAAGGGTTTAAAATCATGGAGCATTGAATCTATAGATAATAATGGGAATAAATTCTCAGTTCCTGTAAATCCTCAGAACATAGCCAACCTTAATCCAACATTAGGATTGGCTTTGTATGAGAAATATAATTCTCTTACCAACTATACGGATACCGAAATGGGAAACTTGTAAAGGCGGCCTCGGAACTCGCCGCCGGGAGAAAAATAACAGTCGATCCAGTTCCTAAAGAAATAACTTGGTTTATGTTGGCCAAAGAATTTGGGTGGTTGCCCAGTGAGATAAAGAAAGAAGATTTAAAGGATATCGAGGGAATTATGGTAGTTATGTTTAATTATAATAGGGTTCAAAATAAAGAAATGGAAAAGGCAAGTAAAAAAAGATAGGAGATAAAAATGCAAAATCTATTTGTGAGTGAAGATGATGACTTTGAAGTAAAATTCTGTGTGGCTACAGATGAGGATGGGACAATATATTGTGATTTAACAGAAGAGGCTTTAAAAGAATTTTTACCAGGGGACAAGAAATATGAGATAAAAGATTATAAAGCAGTATTTAGCAAGCCTTCTTTTGGAAAAACAATTGATTTATATGATTCTGTTTTTAGTACTGATGGAACTAATGTAAATTTTAATCCTCTTATATCCAGATATAAAAAAATGACCTTGTTAATAAAATCATGGGATTTAATTGAGGGGGATGAAAAACCGACAGAAGAGGAAATAAAAAGTTTGCACCCTGCTATTGCTAGAATTATTGGAGTTGGAATAGATTTAGAGACGGGCGGCCTTTTATCTATGGCTTAGAGTTTCTGTAGGAACCTGATAATATAGATTATATTAATGGGTAGCCATAGGAAGGTTGCTGTTGCAACACCATAAAGTAGTGTGGGGTCTGTCTGAGCAAATAGCCCTGCCCATATCCACATACCAAAAAACATTAATAAACCTGTTATATCAAGACTTTGAGTCGCATGTGATTTTAATTCCAGGCAACAGATAGCTACGAATCCAAAGATCCATAGAAAGGTTTTCCAAAGGGGACCCGGCGGAGGTCTATTTTTTCTTTCATATTCTTTACTTACTCTTTTGTCAAAATCTTCATCATTTTCGAATTCGTCTTGATAATCCTGCCAACCCTTAGAATCGATCATTATCCACTTTCCACTAGTATGAAGATATTTAGTTCCTCCACCTTCTACTTTTTCTATGTCTGTATAAGGCCATAGGTCTTTCCTCTTATCCTTTGCATATCCTATTGCACCATCTTGAGATCCTACTATTTCTCCCCTTACAAAAACAGGATTTATACAAAATATCCCTGAGAACAGTATTACAAAGGTTAGAAATGCTATATATTTCATCGTTTTTCTCCTAAGTTCTTTATCTAAAAGAAGTTATCTTCTTTTCTCGTAAATAAGCCTTTATCCTTCTATTTTACATTTTTAACTTTTTAAATGTCTGGGAATATGATTTATATTTTTTAAATAGCTGGGAAATATGATTTTATGAAAAATACAAAAAATAAAGGTATAAAGCTGAAAATTTAGAAAATATAAATAATCTCTATTATAGAGTATAGAAATTTCCCTCCACTTTTCAAGTGAAAAAATGGCTAAAACCGAACCCACAAGGGCACAACAAATAGACAAGCAGATTAATCTGACACTGGTATCTAAAGGTCTCAGAAAAGGTAGTAGTGAATTTAAACGTCTTGAAAAAAGGATGAAGGAAGCGGCAAAGCAGAATAATAAATTTATTGATTCTTTTCGAGATCTAGATAAAGTTATTCAGGGGACCATAAAAGTATCGCAGAAATGGCAATCTACTTTAGGTAAAGTTGGTAAAGCTTACGGAGTATTATATGGCTTAACTATGAAGGGGGTTACGGCAGCAAATCAATATAATAAGGCTATAGTAGGTGCATCTGTTGTTATGCAACAATTCGGAGAAACCCATGACACAGTTAGAGAATCGACGGCACAGTTATCTAGACAATTATCTATAACTATGGCGGATCTAGCTGAATTAAAAGAAGCATATTTTTCAACCATGAGATTTGCTTCAAGTGCTGGATTTGAGAGTATGGCGAATAGGATTAAAGAGATATGGGGTCCTGATCCTCAACGACAAAAACAGATAATGAGTGACATAACTGGTCTAGGTCAAAAATATTCTAAGTTGGCTGCGACTATAGGAAACATTAAAGGTCTTACTGAAGAACAAGTAGAACGTGCACAACAGGAACTAGATATGCTAAGATCACGTAATGAGATAGAAGTGGGTATGTACAGGAGGCTTACAGCATTTCTATCTGGGCAGAGCAAAATGACAGAAGAAGAAAGACAGCAAATGCAAGCAATAACAGACATGAAGAATCTGGCTAACGAATTAGCTGTCACTTGGGGTAAAATGATTTTACCTGTTCTTGAAAAAATAACAGATATGGTACGGGAATGGACTAAGGATGGTATAAAATTTAAGCATGTTTTGATAGCGGGTCTGGCTGTTATGACCAAGATGGCAGCAGTGCAAGTAACGGCAGGTGTAGTTAGGGGAATAGGAAGGGGAATTGGAGGAGTTGCGGCTAGAACTGGTGGGGCTACTGTTGCTGGGGCTGTTGGTGGGAAAGTTGTTGCTGGGGCTGCTGTTGGAATTAGTGCTGCTGCTGTTGCGTCTGTTGCTCTTATTGCTATCGGAATTCTTGGTATTGGTGCTCTTGTATGGGAAGTACAAGATATATGGAAATCTGGAAAGAAAAGGAAAGCAGCAGAGAAAGTATTACGTACTCCTGGTGCTGAATTAGGGACAAAAAAATCTAGAATGTTGTTTAAAATGACTAAGGAAGAACAAGCGGCATTTGGAGCAGCGGAAGAAGCAGCGAGACAAGCAAAAAGGTTAGCGAGAGAGAGGGAAGCGGCTGAGGTTAAACATACGGAAGAACTTACTAGACAAGTAGAACTTATGGAAGGTTTAAATACTTTAACATCGGCTCAATCTGGATTTTTGGATGCAATAGTGCAAAAATCTATTTTAACTGGTAAAATAGATGACGACAGATTTATATCTCAGCAGACAAGGCTTGCTGAGACAGTGAAACTTCAGGCTTCTATTGCAGATAAATATGCTGATTATCTAGACTCTATGAAGTCAGGAGAAAAAATAAGTAGAGCCGAATTGGCAAAAAGGGTTGCACTTACTAAAAATGAGTACGAACTTATTAAAGAGACTGGAGACCTGAGCACGCAACAGTTAAGTAGAGACGCTCAGAGAAATAAATTACGGGAGGAGGCAGAAAGACAAGAACAAAAACTGGTGGAAGCTAGTCTGAAACATGCTAAATCTTACGAAGGACGTATAAAATATGCACAAGCTGAAGTAGGTCTTATGCAATCTATGGTTACATTAGCAGATAATCTTATGATGGGCGTTGGCGCAAGCGTTCAGATGAGAGTTAATCTTTTCCAAGCAAATGAAAAAGTAATTGAAAGTCTTAAAAGACAGAGACAAGTTGCTATGGAACAGTTAGAAGCAGGGAAAAATGTTCTTGCGAATAGACAACAGGTTTTGGAGATTGATCAGAAAATATTGCAAACTCAAGTAGCTCAGGCACAACAGGTAAGAGCTTTGAGGGATGGTTGGGTGGACGCTATTTCCGCGATGAATATAGGTGCTGGATCTTTTACAAAAATAATCATGACCCAACAACAGGGAACTGCTCAGGCTGTGAGAATGGGAGCAGAAATTAGTAGAGTTAGTGGAGACATTAGAAGAGGAAGAGGAGATGTGACTTCTGAAAGGTTTACACAACAAGGAAGAATTAGTGGCGGACCTCGTAAATTATACGGAAATCAAAGTATGCAAGAGGCATATGGTTTGAGGGGAGTTATAAGAGGCGAGGCTGGTGCAGCAATGCAATTGGGGAATAGAATGCAAGCAGGAGCAAGAGAACAAATTCAGGGGGCAGGGAGGGGTCTAGCTGATCTAACAGGGGTTCTTGGGAGTGTTTTGTCAGCGGCTAGACCAAATATAACTAATAATACTTTTAATGTAGGGCTTACACCTTCAGAAGAGAAAAACTTCGAGAGGGTGGGAGATAGGTTGGCTGATGAGTTTGACCGTGCCGGGGGAAAACCAAGGTAGATAAAATTTTTAAAGAAATAAGAAGAAGAATATGTCGATAAACAATATAGCAATAAATAAATCTTAGGAATTAAATTTTGGCTAATAAAAGAATTTTTAGTAAAGAAGATATACCAAAAATTGAAGAAAAATATAAGAATGGAGAAAAATTAAAAAATATAGCTAAAGAATATAATGCTTCTTATGGTGGACTATGTAAGTTTTTAAAGAAAAATAATTTTAATTTTGATTATATTTATCCAAAGACAAGTAAATATGATGGTTTAAATATTTTAGAAATAAAAAAAAGATATGAAAACGGAGAAAAATTAAAAGATATAGCTAAAAAACACAATGGATCTTATCCTGGTTTATATCATTTTTTACAAAAAAACAATTTCAAATTTGATCATGTTTATCAAAATGCAAGAAAATATGATCTAGATGAATATTATCTTGACAAAATAGACACTCAGGAAAAAGCATATTTTTTAGGATTTATGTATGCAGATGGAAATGTTGTCAAGAAAGGAAACACTATAAGCTTTATTTTACAAGAACAAGATAAAGATATTTTGATAAAATTTAAAAAATTATTTTCGTCAAATAGACCTCTTATAAAAAATAATAGGAGAAATAGACAAATACATTATATATTTAGTATTACTAGTAAACGTTTAAAGCAAAAACTTATAAAATATAATTGTCCTCCCGCAAAGACGGAGATATTAACTTATCCCGATTTCTTACCTTCTGAATTAGAAAATCATTTTATAAGAGGGTATTTTGACGGAGATGGATGTTTTTATTGTGGAAAAAACAAAAACGCAAAATCCAAACGAGTAAGAGTTTCTATAGTAGGTAGTAAAAGTTTTTGTTTAGGATTGATAAATATATTAAAAAACAGAGGAAGAAAAACGAGTTTAGGGAAAGATGTTTATGCTAATGGTAATGTAATTATCATTTATCTTTATGGGAATAGTAATGTATCTAATTTCATGGATTGGATATATTCTGATGCTACAATTTATTTAGAAAGAAAATATAATAAATATGTAGAATTTAGGAAGTGGTATCACAATTATGTACAGACAATGGATAAAAAGCATTTATATCTTAAAAAAAAATATGAAGATTATTTAAAAAGTTCTTCTTTTTCTTTCACAAATTAAAATTGAGTTTTCATGCCCGTTCCGAATCCTATTATAGGTACATTGTGTATTAATAACGAACAACTTGTTCGTGAAGGCTACATCTATAATATTATTACTCAAGTTTTTGAACCCCCAACTCAACGAGATTTAGATAAATTAAAATCTACACCTCCCAAAGGAACATCTTATAATGCTGTTAGAGATGACCCAGATGATCGCAATAAAATAACCAAGGTTATAAAAAGGGTGAAATTACTTCCTGCCGATTTTTTAAAATTTGAGATAAATTTTAGTAAGATGATGACAAGTGCCATTTGGCATCCTATTACTCCTGGTGTTTTTTATGGAGGTTTTGTTTCAATGGTTGTAACTCCTCTCTTCTCTGGTTTAGGAATGGGAGGGATAACAGAGGGAACTACAAATTTAACTTTTCATGTTTGTGATTCAGAAACAGTTTTTAATAGAAGAATTGAAATAACTAAAGAAATTTTAGAGACAGGAATAGTTACTTTTGAAGGCGAATATCCTATTTCAATTTTTGGTATTGTAAAAGAGTATATTAGTGAAGATATTGGGAACATGAATGACCCTGAGACTAAAGCTACCTATATGGAGATGCATCCTACTGCTATTATAGAACAAATTAGCGATAATAGATTTGATGCAAAATTTGGATTAGATTTCACACAAGATGAGATAGACAACATTGGAAAATATAATGCAGGGCAATATGCAGGAGGGGCTATTGTAAAAATAGACGGTTCTACAAATAGATACGGACAATTTGGATGGTTGGGAACTTCTTATGTTAATATAGAAGAGGTGACGGAGAGAGGTGGCAAGGACCAGCAAAACTTATTTGAGGGAATACTTTATGATTATAGAAAGTTATGGTTTAGAGGGGATAATCCTGAAGCGTGGGGGAGGAGAGATCATCCTTTCGAGTCAGATTCTCAGAATGATGCAACTAATCTTAGTATTTTAGTAAATAAGGAAGGGTTAAAAGAAAAAGATGTGATATATATTACTTTTTGTCCGGTTTCAAAAAGATATTTAAGACAAGGGGTGAGACATAGAGGAGTGGTTGGACAGGGACATTCTTTTGCATTTAATATCGGCTGGAGCATGGAAATAAATAGTTATGTGGATGTTTTTGATTATCAAATAAAATCTTGGATAGTACTTAAATCATCTGTAGATGATATTTACGCTCTTAATACTTCGGATGGTAGATCTCTTTATAGTAATGAGTTTATTTTTGATATAGACGAATACATATCTGTTAAAAAATTGTTATCTTCTGAAGAATATCAAAAATTGGATGATGAAGAAAAAGAGAAAAAACAATATTGGGATATACTTGAAGGATGGAGAATATCAGAAGTTGTAAGCAAAGAAGTTCAAAGGTTTTGGGCAGCAGATTATAGAGGAATTTTACTAGTTGAAAAGTCTTCTACAGGTGGAGCTTTTAATGCAGGAATTCTTTTTCCGTATAAAAAGATTAGAGATAAAGAGTGGTTTGATAATTATCTCTATAATTTACCTTTTATAGAAAAACATATAGATGAGAATGGAGATATTGTAATAGATGATTATGAAATAAAAATTGAAGACGCTATTAATAATGGTAGAATAGACATAGGTACTCCGTTCGTGGACACAGATTCTCCATTTTTATTTGATATAGATTCTCCTTTATTCGATATAAGTGAACATTCGAATTCTCTTCTAAGAGATCTATGGAAAACTCCTTATTATAGACCTTTTGCTCTATCTTTATCTGAAGTTAGTGAATATGCTGTTGATAGACCAGATGTTCTTGATAGTACGATATTGGGTGTTGGTATTTGTAGCTTAGATATTATTTTGGACTATCTTATAATTAGAGGAAAACTGGATGATATACCTGGGGTTCAAGGTATAGAATTTATTGAAGATTATTATTTCTTAGAGATGGATAAATTTGTAGGAGTTTTTACAACCATCGCAAATGAAATTAATAGATACCTAGAAGATATGGATTTATCATTTAGTGATTTTCAAGCCTCTATTGGTCGTCCCGACCCTAGTTATTTTTGCGAAGATCCTTATCCTATACGTGAGAGCGATTACTTTTGTCATATTTACAATCCTACTACTATTAGCGGAGGGTATCAAACGGATGCCATTGACCAATCTAATTTTGGATGGGTTGCGGCAGGAGGAAAGATCGAGTCTTATTGGAAATTAGAAACTCCATGGTATTGCGGAGATTTCAATACAAAAACAAGATTTCGTACAGAATATTTGGGTGGTAATGTTGCAAATTTCTTTAGTATGATCTTTGTTCAAACTCATCCTGTTTATCCTCATAACATTTGTTCGGATACTGATCATAAAATCAATCAATCTTTTTTGGTTTTTCGGGAAGGGAATGTTTACAGTGCTTTATCTTATTACAATTTTGATGAAGAATTTTTTGGAGAGACATTAAAAAGTCTTCAAATTGATATTGATTTGAAACCTACTATTGAGGATAGTAATTTTAAAGAAACAGGTTTTGATCATGACAAATATAAAATAATGGGTTATAACGGAATAATAGGGGACAAGCCTAGTTATAATTTTGGTTCACCATTGACATATGAAATTTCTGCTTATTGTTTAGAAAGGTTGGATTGGTTTTTTCATGATTTTGATTTTTTGAAAGAGGGTTTAAATTTTGATGATGATATTCCAAGAGTATATCTTCCAGAAGATTTTGACCCTCAATTTGATTGGAGATTAAAAGAAATAACTTTAACATATAAATATAAGGATGAAGAAACTAAATTACCAGCAAAAAAAGATAATTATATTTCTTTATACTTTGAGGACACTAATAGTTCTTTAACGACTACAACGATTCCTCTCTCTTTTAAAAATGCGGAAACATATACTATACCATGTAGTTATTATAGGGGGTTTCCTCTACAGATATTAGGAGACATTTGGGAATATCTTGATGTGACTAGTATGACGGGCAGAGTTGCACAGGCAGATGTGATTAATGCTTTTACTATTGATTCCGGTCAATCTGCTGTTTCTTATGATAGAAGAGGGAACGCTCTGGTTTTTTATGCAGATGGAGAAACAAACAGCATTTCTGTTGCTCTTACACCTAATCTTGGAGAAAAATGGTATAAATACAATAATACTTTAAGATTGATAGAAGGAGAAAATGCAAGTTTACCTTTTGTTATTCCCCAAGAAGATAGAACGGTTGTTCATTTATTTTATGTTTTAAATGGGGCTTATTTGATGTATAAAGAAATGAATGTAGATTTTTTTGATTTGGCAAATCTTTGGACGGAATATGTTCCTCCTTCTTCCTACGATGAAACTTCTAATGATGATATGGAAACTGGTTATGAAGTTTCTCAGACTTCTTCTCTGTATGGATTTACTTTTATTGGAAAAGCTTTGTTAAGGCAAACCAGTTATTTTGTGGCGGGAGATGCTGACAGCGAACATTTTAAAAATGAGATGGATACGGTTACTAAAATAAAAGAAAGAAATGAAAAAATAATGAAAGCCGAAAGACAGAAAGAAACACAAACAAGAGGTAATGTTATCCAGAATATAAGATTTGATTTTAGGGGAGATCCGGAGTATATGGATAGACCTTTTGGGGGTAATTCTTATGCCGTTTATATAGATCCATCAGGAGTAAAAAGAGTTTTTATGACGGATAAAGGAAGATTGCTCATTAAGAGCAGTGGAGATTTTAGGAATTGGGTGTATGATGTTAAAGATGTTTATATTCATAAGAATTATATAGAGGACGAGTTAAATAGAGGGAAAGATATAGAAATTAAGAATATACAATTAGTACGAAGTCATTATAGTACATCTACAATATCTCTTTTGTATTTTAATAGAGATATGTTATTTATAAGATCTTTTGGAAGTTCTTTATTATTGCAATTTAATGAAGAAGAAGATTCTTTTTTAGAACAATTTAATATAACAAAAGGGACGGGAAATAAGCCGATATTTATAATTGGTAATATTCCCGAAGAGATGAGGGAGCAGAGGAAGTTAGAATTGGAAGAAATAGCTGACGGAGAAAGGGATTTAAACGATAGCGAATTAGGTTTTATTATTCCTTATTTATCTTCAAGCGTTGACATAAAGAAAGCAGCAGCATCTGGAGATTACAGTTTAATTGACAAGTTTAATGAGGATTTTTCTCTTGATACAGAGACCCAGGTTTGTGCGTATGCTACGGGCAAGGAACTAATAAGAATATTTTATCAAGATAGTTTAGGGGTTTTGAGAGCGGTTGATATGAATGCAGATTTTCCTGCCCCAGAAATATTTTTAGAACCCATTCCAGATTCACAGGAGAGCGATTAAATGGGATTTAATGAAGACGACACTGACATTTATAAATTTGATGTTTCTTCAACGGGAATACCTACTAATAAGCATCCGTGGGAAGAGAGTGACGTAAATGGTCCTGCTTTAAGTTCTGGAGTTGTGGAGCTAAGATGTTTTATTAACCCAATGTGCCCGTTTGTAAAAAGAGCCTTAAAAGAAGAGGTTGTGGTTTTTAATTCTCAGACGCTTGCTAAAAAAACAATGGAAGAATATTTTCCTGATTATTTTAATAATTTAATGACAACAACTTCACGTATGGAAGGTATACATTTTAGACCCAAATATGTTTATAGGCATAATTATGTTTATTATCCGGATCCAACTAAATCTGCGGAATGGGATTTTATTCCACTTGAATCTTTATTGGGTGAAGATTTTGATGAATATTATAAGGAAATAACGGGGAATAATCTTCTTCATCAGGAGCACACCAGATACAGAGAGGAGCAGTCTTGGATTATTGTCCCTAGCGTTTTTGAAGGTTATTATGGGGAGTTAAAAAATACTAGAGGATTAAGTGATTCTCCAGGATTGTCAGCAGAAATATGTGATTTTAGTAGTTTATGGAAGTATAGTACTCAGTCTCGTCCAAGCGAAGCAAATAAAGATGATATAATGCTGGATTATGAATATGATTTTTATAAAGAATATAAAGATGAAATACCTGCTAATCTTATATCAATGCCCGGACAACGTTTTTCTTCTACTTACCGTACAGGGGGTCCTGGTATCCATTGGAGACTTTTGAAAAAAACAGAATTATATAAAGGAGAAGATTTTTTTGTTGAATTTAAAAAAGGTGCAGATAGCGAAGATGTCAGAAAATCTGATGAAAAAGCCTATCGGTTTAAAGTTGATCGTTCTGCTGCTTACGCTTCGTTAGATATTTCTTACAATCCTAATCATCCTGATACTCAGGTCGAAACTACGGAAGGTAAACTTGAACCTTTTAATAGTGCGGTTTTGTCTGTCATAAGTTCAGATAAAGAAGGTAAAATGGAATATGTGAGTGGAAAAACATTTGATTTTACAGATCAACCTTATTATATTATAGAACTCGGTTATTGTAATTTCGATAATAATTATTTTATTATTATTTGTGCAAGATCTGCTCCGATTTTTGTGCATATTGACAAATATAAGGTATCCAGAAGATTAAGTGAAGATCCTAATACTTCTGGAGAAAAACTTATCAATTCTAAATGGTTCCGTATGACGGTTCGCAACCATTTAGGAAAGCTTGTTATAACCTTTGATGCTGAGGGGAAGGAAACCTCTGAACCATGGATTATTGAAAGAACTGATAAGGAAGACGGTAATGGAGAAGGAGACTTCATAGAGGAGGTTAAGGAGTTATCTGTTCCTAGAGGTCAGATGACTTTATGGGGAGGGAATATTTTGACCTCTTTTACATTTGGACCATTGCAGTACAGAGGAGGAGGTATAGGATTTGTTTATCCTCCAGATAAGACTGGTTTACAATCAGATGATGGAACTATTGTTCATGAAGTTAATGAAACACAAATTGTTCCAGTTCCTCCTTATTTATCTTTGCCTTCTGAGACCAGTCATCATTATAAATTTGCAATGTCGAATCTTGATCCAGAAGATTTTAAAGGGAGATATCCTAAGGGAGATGTCCCTGGAACATCTTTAAAAGATAGAGAAATGTTTACTCAAGATGCACAATTTTATAAAGAATATGATGTTTCTTATGACGGGGAAGGCGAATATAGTGGAAAGTCAAGTGATTGGACTTACGGTTCCTTTTTCTACGGTCCTACGATAAAGGAATTACTTGATTTGAAGGGGGGGGATTCACCTGGGATAAAAGATTCTTTAATCATGGTTGAGAGGCATACTGATGTTGAGGAAATTGACGAGAGAAGAAAGATGCATAAATTTTCTTTAAAATTTTTAATGTTTGCAGGAGATCATGTTTTTAACAAAAATTATTCTCCTGTTACCATTCGTGGGGAACCTCTCCTGGGGAGAGGAAGAGCATCTATTCTAGAAGATCACGATTATGGTGACGACCGATGGATAGTACTTTCTTGTAAGACTCCTATTTTGACTCAATTAAGATTAATATCTGATGAGAATAGCGAGCATAGATGGGACGATGGTACTTCTGCGGGAAGTTACAGGGGTCTTCCTCTTTCTGGAAATCCTTATTTTATAGATGCTAGTGATCATGTTCTCGATTATGATGAAACCTGGTCTGCTCCTGATTTTTATAGTATAGAACATACTGGTACAATAAGATTTTTAGTAAATAAAAATCTTCAGTTCGGAGATCCTACAGATAGTAGACCTAATGTGACAAATGCACTTCTAAATTTGCAAAATAAGACTTTTTATATAGAAATATGGGGAGGTTATAGTAGAAAGGAAACTAAAACTAGAGGGGGTAGTTCTAAAAAACAAAGTAACTATACAAGAATACCAGGTTTGTATAAATTGTTTACGGGGCTATGTCATGGGGGAGAAGTTCAGCATTCATACGGTAGACGAATTATGTCGTGCAAAATAGAAGATTATAGCAAAGTTCTTAAAGATCAATTGTTTTTTAATTCTCCTTTTTATGATGGTATGAAAGATGTTTTTGCTATTTATGAAATTCTTAGGATGGCAGGCTTCTCATCTAAGAACACTTTTGATCCCGCCTCCATTTTGAAGCTCCTTACAGAGAATGTTGATGCTGATCCTGATGAGACTTATTGGACAGACATAGATAAAAGAACTTTTAAAGCTAACCCTTATACTCTTCCCGCAGAATATGAGAGACTTAATCAAGCCGCTTTTAGATTTAAAAGTGGTAGTAATTATTATGATGCTATTCATAATATGGCCCAGAGAGCTTCTAAAGTTTTTTATTTTGACCAGTTTGGTGTTGCTCATTTTGAAGATTTTTTCGATATGATAGTAAGAGATTTAAAGGGGGGAGAGGATATCCCTCCATTATTTGAGTTTACTCAGAATCCTGAACATCATGTTGGACAAATGGTTTTTAATAAAGTAGACCATGCTTATAATGTTTCAGATGTTGTTAACCATATAAAAATGCTCACCACTTCACCTGCAAGACAACTTCTTATAGGAGACTATCTTAACTGGGAAGGTGTTGAAAATCCTGACACAGAAGGTTTTATAGGATATTTAAAAACATTTTATCAACAGGAAGGTATGTTTGGTTCGGAACGGGCTACAAAAAATATTATGAATTTTTACACCATAATGTTTAAACCTCCTGTTACTTATAATTTTGAAACTTATGGACTTCCATTAAGAGCTTTGGATATGGTCTCTATTAATGGACAGACTGCCAGAGTATCTAGTGTAAAACACCAGATAGATCCTAAGGAAAATAGATGGTGGATGAACGTGGAAACGGAAAGATATCAACCTATAGCTGAAAATTATGCTAACGAAATGGAAATTACGGAATAAATTGATATGAAAGGATTTTAAAATGAGAAATAGATTATCAAATAGAATAGATGGAATATTTTCTAAGATGGATAGGAGCACTAAAAGCAAGATCAGTAGATCTGTCGATTCAGATCATGATATAACTAGCAAGGATCCCACTTTTTATAGAGATGATCTTTGGAGATTTGGAGCTTTTCAATTATCTAATTTTTTAGACATTAATGATGTACTCATGTTTGGAAGAGGTGGGGGAACGAAAGTAGGTCATTAATAATAGGATAATTATATTATGGGTTTAACTAAATACTATCATCTTGCTTTCTTTGACTTTGGTGATGATCTTACCACAGATTTGAACGTTAGAAAAGAAGTAGACAGGTTTGTTGTTATTGATAAACAACTCTATGGTCTTTATAATGTTTTTGGGAATGGGGTTATAGAAGGCTGGGAAGTCTCTGATAACGGTTATACACAGGATGAGGGGATCTCTATTTCTATCTCCACTGGGATGGGGATTATCAAATATATGGCTGCTGAGACATCCCTCCCAGGATATCTTAATAACCTCCCTCCAAATTCTGTAATGAATATTTATGTTGTTGTAACAGGATCTACGGTAAAAGATAGAGTTGTTAAGTTTATATATTCTCTTATCAACCTTTCGCCTGTAGATCAATTTTCCGTTTTACTTGCTAAGGTCACGACGGGTGATAACGGTGTTTCTCTTATTGATAATACGGTGAAACAATCAATTGGTTTTGAACAAATTATTCAAGATGAAATTGATAAACACAAACACCGTGGTACTCCTTCCAAAATAGATTTACAGGAAGAGACAAAGAATCAATTGCCCGGAGCAAGAATAGAAGGAATAGATGTCTCTAAAATAGTTAGTGGTGTTTTTGATATAGATAGAATCCCTATTATTGATCACAATCAATTAGATAATAGTGGTCTTTTAACACATGCTGCTTTAGATTCTTTTACAAAAAGTTTGTCCAAAAGTAATGTTGAACTTTTAGGAGAGATAAGCAGTGTTAATTTATTAAAATCTGTTATATTCTTAAAATATTTATACTCTGAAGTAGACGAACATTTTATAAACGAGTTGGCTTTAATTCCAGGTATTTCTCCAAGTACTTTTATAGATTTTGATGCAAGCACAGCTAACATTAGTCTTGAAGACAATTGTATTAGCGGTTTGCCTATTAGGACAGGTTTATTTACCTCTATATATTGGGATGATCAGAATGATTTTGATAGTGCTTATTTTAAACAAGATGTTCTTATAACATCTGAAGGGGTTTCTCTTGAGAGAAGTGGAGAGGTAATTGATGTCTTAGAGGACTTTAATTATAGTAATATTTCTCCCGGTTCAGATATCCCTAATTTTGTTAAAGAAATCTCTTCAGAGAATATAATAAATGCTAAATTAAATAATGCAACGGACGGGAAGACAGAAGGAAATCTGGGAGGAGCTTTTAGTGCTAGTTCTATCCAGACAGTTGTATACACAAGGGATTTAAAACAAAGTGTTCAGGGACAATCTCAAACACAGGGAAGAGATTGGACTGAAAAGTATGATGAATTAGTTTTTTGGATGAAGACAGAGACTCTTTCTCACGGGCCTGTCTATATGTATCTTGTTAATGGGGAGGGAACTGATGCGGTGAATATTCGTAATGGGACAAGGGATTGGATATTGATAGAGGAAAACGAAGTTACTACAAATAGAGATGAAACAAAACATAATTTTAAAGAGATTATAATAGATATCTCTAATTTTGAAGCACTAGGAGCAAGTAATATTACTAAAATGGTTATTTATACTGCTTTAGATAGTAGTTTCAATTTTTCTATGGATAATATTCATGTTAGGAAGAGAAATCTGGTAGTTCCAACTGGAGTTATCAAATTTAGATATACAGCAGAAACAGATGTTATTTTCCATTCTATTTTTTATGATATAGATCAACCTACTAATACAACTGTAAAAGTCAGGGTTAAAGTAGCAAGTTCTTTAGATCTTTTAGATAGAGGTTCTTATACCGAATATCTTTTATCGGGTAGTGTATTTGCTCAAAGCGGGACCTCTGCTGAGATAGAAGTTACTTTGACAACGAGTGATCAAACAATTTCCCCTATTCTTAAAGATTTGGAACTAAGACTTTTTGTTAGTGCTGATTTTAATGGATTTACTATAGATAATTCAGAGGAATGGAAGAGAGGAATTCTTGAAAATTTAGATATTCATGCAGGGACTACAATAGGGACGCACAACTTACTCTTAAAGCCTTCAATAAATGTAGATGGTTACTCCTTCGGCATACATGATTCCGTTAGCGAGATAGATTCAGACAATGCTGGGGTATATGGTTTTAGCGGAAGTTTTATGCCTATCGCTCCTAATCAGGCTATAAAATGGAGTACAAACCCTTATCGTAAGTTTGATGGACTTACTTCTGTTATAAGAAAATATAATAAAAATTTTATAATAGCAGACACCAAAAATAATAGAATTTTAGAGGTTGATAAAGACGGATATTTAATTAGGGGAATCGGTTCTACGTTTAGCACAGATAGCACACTATATCCTCTTTCTATTATTTATAATCCTACTGATTATAAATTATCAATAGTATTTTCTAAACCAGTTGTGATCAGTGATATTTCTAAAATAATTATTTATATATCTTCCCAAGGTTTTTCTTTAAGCTCTACTAATGAACAGATTTCCACTACTCAAAAAGATGGAAGAATTTTAGAAGTAATATTGGGAGTTGATTTAAGAACGAGGCTTGCCAATGTGACTAGTAATTTATATGTAAATTTCGAGACAGGAGTTTTCACAGAAGGGATTACTATTGGTGCTAATACAGCCTCATTGAATGGGCTTTATGGTATGGAAGTTTTTATAGGTGATTTTACATATATAGATAATATAAAGCATCCTATTTTTGCCAATATCATGGAGAGCGGAAATTGGATAATAGGAAATTCTTCTATCATATATGATCCAGATACGGATACGACTCAAAAATACCTTGATGTTCCTAGTATTGTAGAAATAGATTCTGCTAGTCTAGACGGTACAAGTGAGAATCTTTTTACTTCTACTTATCTCTCTTTTTCTGATTATACTTTAGGATCTGTTTATGAATTTAATGAAAATACTCTTATATCAGCAGGTTTGCAATCAACAAGTTCGTCTATAACTTCTGCTGTGGATCTTACATCCGAATATACTGAAGATGATCCTGCCCCCGAAAGGCTTAAATTTAGAGAAGCAGCCGCAAAAGCTCTTCAGAATTATATGGGAGTTATCGTAATAATAGATAAAGTTAATAATAAGTTTCAAACACTTTATGCTTCTCCAGATGGTTTATATCCTTCAGATCTTGATCTCTATTCAACAGATGAAATGATTTTAGCTGAATCTAGTTTTATAGAACCTAGTGGGAGAATTGTTAAGCTGGATAAATATGGTAATATAATATGGCATTATGCTGATGGGATATATCATAATATAAATGATGTAAAAATTCTTACTGATAACCATCTCGTAGTAAGTATTTAAAATCTAAGATGTCGATATTCTATACAGATGACTATAAAAATAGAATATATTTGTTTTCTTAATCAGTCTGGTTATTCCATAGCTGCACAGAATTTAATTTTAGCTCTTTCTAAATATGGAAATTATGATATCAGATTACATGTCTTTGGAGGAAGACCTGCTAGACCCGCTGTATCAGATGAAAAGTATGAATTTTTTATAAAAATGACTAAAAAAGAGAGAGATCCTGATGCTATTCAAATATATCATTGTATTCCTACTTTGCAAAAGAGGATTGATAAATTGAAAAAGAATTTAGGTTTTGCAACTTTTGAAACATTTGAACCTCCCGATGATTGGCTTAAAGTACTTAATCAAAATGATGCTTTGATAGTTCCTTCTAAATTCAATTATGATGTTTTTGCTCATGCAAAGGTGAAAAAACCAATATTTTATATTCCTCATTGTCTCGATTTTGATTTATATAATAAAGATGTTATGCCTATAAAAAAATATGACGGTTTTACTTTCTTATTTATGGGAACCTGGAAAAAGAGAAAAGGATATGTTCAATTATTGGAAGCATGGTTCACAGAATTTACTGATAAAGATGGTGTAAATCTGGTTATAAAAACTGATAAACCACAATCTGCGGAGACTTATGTAAAACAGGCGAAAAAAGAATTAGGAATAACTAAAGGATTTGCCCCTATTTTTTTTGAAAGAAAAGTATTCGATGAAACAACGCTACCAAGATATATTAAATCTTTTGATTGTTTAATTTCCCCTACGGCCGGGGAAGGATTTTATCTTCCAGGTTTACAATGTATGTCGTTAGGGGTTCCTGTTATAATCTCTAATTTTTCTGGATGTAAGGATTATGCTAATGATAAGACAGCGACTCTTTTAGAACCAAGAGGATATATTTTACATAATAATATGGATAGAATACCTCAGTTCATAAATAAAAAATGGGTTTTTATAACAGTTAAAGATATTAAAGAATCAATGAGATACGTTTTGAATAATCCTCAGGTTGTAAAAGAAAAAGCAGACAATGCATATACTTGTGTTCGAGAGAAGTTTAATTACCAAAGAATAGAGAGATTATTTACCGAAATGATAGGACAATTATATTGAGCAGATTAATTATAAATCCTCAAAAAGGAAGTATTCAAACTTCAAAAGAAGTAAAGTTCGAAATTGTAGATATTCCAGAGAACGCCCGTATTAAAGTAGAGAATGGTACGGATATGATACCAGTTTCTATTACGGGGGAAGAAGAGTATATTTATCCTATTTCTGAAAAGTATGAAGGGACAATGGATTTACGTCTCCCAGAGTATTCTTCTCAATCCGCTATTTCTATTTTTGCTAATATTGAAAAAAAGAAATTAAACGGTTCTTATAAATTAATGGAAATCTGCCCGGCTGTTTTTTATATAGAAGACGTTGTAGCTTCTGTTTTTGATGGAAGCGTGGAAATTTCTCCTCATTTTGTGGATTACGATGGAGCCTGTTCCGTAAAGTTAGAATCAAAACCCAATGATAAATTTGTTTTTTCCATAAACGATAGAAGAATTAGTATTTTGTCCAACAAGGAAGGATCTGGTTCTATTCATTTTAAACCAAAAGATTTTTTGAATATTAAAGAACATTCTGTAATTCAAAGATTTCCAGTATATTTTTATAATTCTGATGATAATTTTGTTAAGAAAAATTTTACTGGATTATATTTGAATATATTGCCTTCGGACATAATAACTCATGTAAGCGATCCTAGATGTACAGATCCAAAGTATATGACTGATGGTGTTTTTGATCCAACTAAATGGTCCATATCTGAGGAGTGTTTCGATATTCTAGGAGCGGATATTTATAGTACTGTTAGTAGGACGATTTGTGAAAATAGTAAGATTGATGTAAGTTCTGACAAAGAAATTTGTTTTTTTAATAAGACATCTAGTACTCTACTTGTCAATGGAATGATTCTTCATGTTTATACAGGGGTAGACAAAAGTATCACTGACACTAATTCTGTCTATTATAACAAAGGTAGGGTTTTTATCTCTGAAGACAATACTACTTTTGAAGATAATGTGATAGTAGGAAGAAATGTTGCTTTGGCTCCTAAGACAGCAGATGAAGATATAGAAGTTGCCGTAGAAGAAGACATCTATGATAGAGTAAACATTCTTTTAGAAACAGAAATTGTAAAAGTTATTATTTTTAATGAAGAGTTAGGGTACGGAACTTTTGTTATTAAAAGTGCCATTGGACCTGATGAATACGGAGCTTATTATAGGCTCCTTGCGGATAAGGGGACTACTGAAGTTGAAATAAAAGATTGGCAGTTCTGTCAATATGCAGTTTTCTTTGAAGATGGGAAAAGTCCTGTTAGCGATATTAGTATGGTCGAAAAAGTTGCTTATATAGAGAGTTCTGCTGATACGATTAGCGGAGGAATTGTTCCTGCTGTAAATGTTGCTATTGGATGTAATCAAGATTATATAGGGGATGAAGGAGAATCGTATGTTTATTTGGTTGCGGAAGGACTTGTGGATAATGTAAGCCAATTATTTTTATATTCTTTCATAGTTAAATCTAGTGCTATCTCTCTGACGGAGGAGACATATGGATGGTATCAGCTTACTTATCAAGGCAATAACAGAAATCCGAAGGTTGTCGTAGATAGAAATAATAATTTACATATTTTTTGGGAAAGTAGTCGTCCTGATATTACACAACTGTATTATGGTGTTATAGGTCCATCTTGTATCTCTTATAGTAATTCTACTTTGTCTTCTGTTGCGGATAAACAAGCTGAATTTTTACAAAAAGAAATAAAACCTTTTGATTATATGAACAAAGATATTTTGGTTCCTATCTCTTTTGAAATGATAGAACTTTTAGATGGACATAATCCTTATTACGGAAAAAGAGGTTATTTAAAAAATGAATGGATAAAAATTATTAAGAGGGAAGGGACGGTTGATATTACAAGTAGTGATTCTGTAAATATAACTGCTAAGGCTGTAGAAGATTGTGCGATGGCTTTTATGTCAATGGGTCCTAATAATGGGTTTAATATAGAAAATCCATTTTCTCAAATAAATTATCAAATTTCTTTCGACTTAGTATTTTCTGTGAATCAAGATAAAACTACCTTAGATCTTTCTTCTTATGGTAATTCTCTTGATGATGGTGAATTGAATGATGCATATAATTCATGGAAATCGAGATATTCAGTTATTATAGACGAGTCTCTTGATAATACTCCAATATATTTATCTCATGATAATAAATTCATAATTGGGAGAGAAGATAATATTTATGACAGGTTTGTTCCTATTGTTGGTACTTATCAAAATAGAGTACTAAGAGATCCTTCTTTTACAGAACATTTTCAGGCAATTGTGTCTGGAACAAATAAGAATTTAAGACATTTTATGATAGGGATTATGCTGGAGAAATCTCGTTTTAAAGCCGTTAATCTTCAGACAGCAGCAGAATATAGAGAAGAGAATAATTTGACAGATAATAGAGGATATGAAGAAGAGGAAATCGAAGAAATTTATACAGGGAGAGCCAAACTTGCTGTTATCTACAATACAGGAAATTCGTTTTTTGATAGAGATATTTCTCATGGAATAATTAGGAAAGTTTCTGATTCATTTGATATTTCTGAAACTAATAATTTTGATATTGTAATTAATTATTTCAAGATGTTTAATGAAGATATTGCTAATAGTTTAGATGTTAATAAAGAATTGGTTTCGACTGCATCTAGGTACTCATGTAGTCTTTCTGTCTTTTTGAATGATACAATCAAATTCTCAGAATCTTTTCTTGTAGACATAAGTAGAGATTATTCTTATTTTGATGTTGGTTTTGGCATTCCTTCTGGAGGGCAGTTCATAGCTGATAGATTTTTTCCGTATGATTCAAGTGTGTACGATAGTGTAAATGTAGTTTTGAATTATACAAAGATAAGAATAAGTTCTCCGACATATGAATTAAATTCTGAAATTGCTAATTCTTCATCTTTTATAGGGGCAAGGTTAGATTTGGTTGTGGATGATTATATCGTAGATAATCCTTCTGGAAATGCAAATTCATTTTTAGACCAATACGGGAGATTGCCACTGGGGATAGATTGGCCTAGTACGACAGATACTATAGATGAAAGTAATTTTATGCAAATGCCTTTGACTATAGAAGGTTTTAATAAAAATGTGAATCTTTATATGGGAAGTTTCAATGATATACATATTACTTGGCAATCCAACAGATCAAGATATTGGGATGTTTATACTTCAAATGGAGTTGATAAGAATTTGCCATTTAGATTTGATACACAAATAACCGCAACAAGAAGTAATAGTTTAATGCCTTCTATTGCTATCAATGATGAAGGAAAAAGAGTAATAGCATGGCATGACAATAGAGACGGAGATTATGCTATCTATTGTGCCAGAGCATTAGATATCGAAAAATCTGGAGATGATATTTGTAGAAATAATGGTTTGATAAACTATTCTCCTGCATCTATTTTGGAATTTACTAGAATAGTTTTTAATTTTTTTGATAGTTGTATTACTGGGAGATTTTTCCATTTTATGCTGAGATTTTATGGAGATATTAATTTTACAGATCTGGTTACAACAATATCTTCCGAAGATAACATAGTGGGTTGGCAATACAATGGGGTTGATTTTTCTCTTGAGGGAGTAACAGGGGAAGAAACAAGACAGATAACTTATTTACCTAATGATGAAGATGACGTGGACGGAAGAGTTTTATATGTTAAAGTAACACCTCTAATACAGGAAGAATAAGGATTAATAAATGGCTTCTTTAGTTGATATAGTATTTGTGGTTTCTGAAAAAGCGACAATGACAAATGACCATGTGTGGCTTAAAGGGATGATACATACTTTAAACGAGAAATTATCAAGCAATGGTATTAGTCCTCAATACGGGTTGGTTGTTTTTGGAGGAGGATCTCCTGATCTTGCTCATAAAATTTTGATGAATGGTAATGATTTTGGCAATGCTGGAGAGTTTAGTAGTGCTATGGAAGAAATTGTTCGGGGAAATGGACCACAGGATTCTTATTCTGCTATTGAATTGGCTATCCAACATTATGGATTTAGAGCAACTGCGGTTAAAGCTATAATTTTAGCGGCTGATTACGACAGAGATGATCTTGGAGGTCCAACTAGATCACAAATTTTACAATCTCTAAATAATGATAATTTTACTCTTTATTGCTTGAGCAGTCTTCTTCTTAAAAGTACTTCTGGTGATAACGCATTAGGTATTGGTTATAAAGGAGATTCTTTCGATCCCAGTGGGGATAGCTATATTACTTCATCAGTAGATATAGGAACAGCATGTGAAAATTATCCGGGAGATAGTTTAGATTGCTGTACTGATTATGCGGATCTGGTATGGGGAACAGATGGTTCAGCTTGGAATATATCAGTTGAAAGTGTCCATAGTGCTTCATTCCTAGAAGCTTTTACAACAGAAATATCTAACGATATGGTTGAAGATCTTTGTTCAGGTACTATTTCTCCTTCTGAAATAAGTTTTTATCTATCTCCGAACCTTACTGGTGAAAAATCTTCTATAATATCTTTTGATTATGATTATGAAGCAGGAACAACTATTCATTTTAGAATTACTTTTTATAATGATTCTTTAAGAGGTTCGGTGGTTTATTCTTCACTTTCTATGTTAGATCCTAAAAGATGGTTTATAAATGGAGACGTTTTATCTCCTCTTGATGAAGATGGTATAATTAGAGACACTTCTTCTACTGTAGAAATTTTTTATGTTCCGGAATTTCTGCCTCAGGGAATGAGAGAAGAACAATGGGTTAATCAACTAATCAAAAGTCAAGAGAAAGCATTACTTTGTGGTGTTGACTATTATGCTTATATTGAGGTTTTTAATGTAAAGAATTATATTTTTACTCCTGTCACTTTCAGAAAAATAAATATACCATGTTCTCAGGTAGAGATGAGAGAATGGAGGGAGGATCCTGACAAGAGGTATTGGATATCTAGTGGTCAAGGGAAAATGGATCTTAAGGTTGCAAGTAATCCAGTTCAGTCATTAATGCCTGATATTGCTTCAAATGAATTTGGGCATTTTGATATAAGCTGGCAAGGGAGAAGGGAAGATGGGGAATCTATATATAGTGCTTTGTGGGATAGCGATACTGATGTCCTTGTCTCATCTGGACAAGGTTATTATGACAGATTGTGTCCTGTTAAAGGTTCCAGACCAAAGGCTATCACAGATCATAAGCAGAATTTTTATATACTTGGGAATGCGGAAAATGATATTTTTGTTTGCAAATGTATAATGCCCACAGAAGTATCCGGGACAGTTCCTGAAACTATTGCTCCTCCAACAACTTATTTATGTTATCCTGGATATGGGTCTTTATTAGAGACATTAATGACAGATGTAAAAATGAGAGTTTATGACGAAGATATAACGGGTTCATATATAATAAGTAAGAATGAAGTAGTTAGTGTTATTGGTAAGCAAGATATAAGGATAGATGTTGCTTCTGCTTTTGGGGCGTATGCTATAAAATTAAGAAATTCGGACGATAGCGATTGGAGCGATTGGATAAGTATAGATAGAGATTTGGATACGGTTGCTACTCCTGGTCTTGACACCCAACATAGTGCTTATTTCGTAGAAGAAAACAGGTTTTTAGTTAATTGGACTTTGCCAAAAATAAATGGAATAAGAAGAGTTTGTTGTCAGATACTTACTTTTTTTGGAGTTACACAAACTTTTTGCTTAAATATTTTTGTTAATATGAATGTCTTGGGATACTATGTTGAATACTACCATGATGAGAATTTAACAACTCCTTTTGTTTCTAATAGAGGATACTTTATCGTGTCTGAGAAGAAGGATGTAAATGGTATTCCAGAGAGTTTTGGACAAGAAATATATATTCCTACGGATATTTATATCAAAGTTATTTTTAGCGAAGATCAGATATATGCTACGGGTGATTTAAAATTTAATATGGTTCAGCAAGGATTGTCAGATCAGTATGAAAATGTTTTAACAAGAATTGATAGTAGAACTTATAAAGGATCTTTTAAGGTATACAAGAATGATGGTATTTTTAATAAAGACGGTTTAGCTTTTATTGATATTTATTTTCCTGATGATGTTATTAATGCAGGTGCTACATGTTTAAGTGACGAGACGGATAAATATAATTTGATGATTGGTCCTAAAGACATTCTTAGATATACGGATCTGGATCCAGAAGATATTTTCAGGGAATATAAAGAAAGTAAGATATTGAAAGATTTAGATATAAATGAGTTTAAACAATTTTACAAAAGAGATGATGAAAGTTCTGTTTTTGGTAATCCTGATTTATTTATAAAATCAGCAGTTTCTAAAAAAGATAGTTCGAATATTCTTGATAAACCTTCTCCTGAGTCTTTTGAAAATGATTAATTTGAAGAGATTTTATAATGGTTAATTATTCTTCTTATATAAACGGTCCTAGTTTACTAACTCCCACTGGAGGTGAATTCTTTATAGGGGGAGAGATGTCTGTAACTTGGATAGAACCTGAGGATATGGATTTTGATGCTATTTTGATATGGTATGAGATATTGTTTACTAGTTCTTATGGGAAGTTTACACAGCCTGAATGGATTCAAATAGCCAAAATCCCGACAGGGAATACATCTTTTACTTGGACCATACCATATTTTATTAAGAGTGATAAATGCAGAATTGGTATAAGACTTGTAGATTACAAGGGACAAAGATCTAAGGTTTCTTTTTCTCCTAATAATTTTTCTATTAGAGAAAAAAGACTTCCCATCCCGGCTGTTTTTGAACCTGCCGATGGATATAATTATTTTTCATATGTTCCTATAGTAATAGATAATAAAGGTTTAATAGATCAGTGTTCTCGAAGAGCTTTCTATCAAATTTATTATAATTGCGAAAGTTTAGAGATAGAATGGACTTTGCTTTTTAGCCACGTTCCTTTAACTAGCGGACCTCTTTATTGGGACATAAGTGAGTTTACTACTTCTACTGATTACTCTTTAAAAATAGAGCTTGTTGACGAAGAAACTGTTTCTGAGCCAATTTTTATAAAAAATATTATTATAAATAGCTTAAATTATTTTATGATTGATACTGAACCTCCTGTGGGAGAGATAAAGGTTATTAAAAATACTGAATATACAAAAGAAAGAGATGTTGTTCTAAATTCTATTGCTTATGATTCTATTTCCGGATCAAAATCGATTAGAATAGAACAATATGATATTGGTGTTTCTGATTCTCAACAACCCGATTCAGGTCCTTATAAAGATGTAACGGAATTCTCGACATGGCATGTACAAGGAGATGATGGTGTTAAACTAATTCAAGCTAGATTTAAAGATTGGGGTGGAAACATAACTCTAGAAAATGCAGATGAAGAATTTTTAAGAACATACAAAGATTTAAATAATAATTCTATAACTGCTTTTTTAATAACAGGTGTTTCCGGGAATAAAGACAAATGGATAGCATTTGGAGGAAATTTACCAAAACTTTGTTTAAATGAGAACGAAGTTGCGGATTTGGATGGAGAGGCTACATTTATGATATATTATAAAGATATTCTTTATATTGCGATAAGAAATAATCAGAATGTAGGAACATTACAAAGATATTCTGGAGGATTAATTTCTAATGTATACCAGATGTCCGATGCGGATTCTGCTATAAATTCGATGTGCGAATTTGATAATAAGATTTTTATGGGTTTGGAGAATGGGGAATTATGGGATTTTGATGGTGTTTCTTTTTCGTTGGAGAATTACGGGAACAGGTTTGATAGTAGTATAACTCATCTTGGGACTAATGACAATATTTTATATATCTTTTTTGATTCGTCAATCACAGCTTTAGGAATGAGAAAAGATAAAAATGATATGTATAATTTTTATACAGTAAGTTTAGAGGATTAGAGGGTTTTATGACAGATTATTATCTTTACATTCCTGCTACTAAGTTTTTTCACGGAGAAGATTACTCTGTGATTTTTATGGATCAACTTAATTTTTTATCTAGTTGTACGGGAACTTTTTCTTTTTGGGCGAGACCCATTTCCACTTCTTCTACATTTACAAGTTATAGATTTATGGAAATAGCGTCTAATTTTGGGGGGAGTGAGGGAAGAATAAGGGTAATGTTTGATGCAGGAGGCACAATTTCTGTTTTCTACGATTCTACAGTGTATGTAGGTTCGACTATAGTTACTTCTGCGAATACCTTTCTTTTAGACGAGTGGTATTACATTTGTTGGACTGCCAATGAGGAAACAGGAGAATTAAAACTTTATATTAATGGGGAGTATGAGGCAGAAGGGATAATTAGAACACCTCTAGGTTTGCCATCTCTTACTTCTGTTTTTGTTGGAGATGATAATTATGATATTTCCATTGATAGTTTTTCTATTTACGGAACAATCCTTACGGAATCTCAAATTTCTCAATTATATAATGATGGGAATGGGACAGGAACAAATGAAACTATTTTTGGAAGAATTACAAATAACGGATATTATTGTGATTGCGATACGGGGAATGGTAGTCAAACTAGTGGAAGGAAGATAGAAGACGGGGAATGGTCTGATGTTAGCGGGACCACTTTTAATACTGATAGAATCAAATGGCAGCGAGGGGGGGTTATTGGAGGATTTATGCCAAAAGATGCTCAGTTTTTCTATACGAGTTTAGATCCAGATATGACACAATCTAATTCCTCACAATCGATAGGAGGATATCCTAGTAATTCTTTGGTTTATCCTGAAGCTCATTTGCTTGTCAGTACTGGTCTTTACGATAGAACTTTTGAAGCTGATTTTTCTGATAATTTATCCGATTGGAGGAGGATAGAATATATTAGCGTAAACAAAGAGATAATAAAAGTTGAACCAATAACAAAAAATAAAATAACGGTAGATTCTCGAGGAATAAATAATATTCTTAATGTGCATGTTAAAGGAGATATCGTTCAGGGGCTTACAATTTATGGGATATTCAATAATACTTTAAGCACTGATTTTAAACAATATCGTTGTCTAGCTGTAAAAAATACATCTCTGATGAAGACTGCTTATAATACTGCTATTTATGTCTCTCAGAATGCTCTTAATAATGGTGTTAAGGTGAAAGTTTCAGTTGAAATTCCAGAATTCCAATTTCAAATAGGAGCATCTACTTCTTGGAGTAGGACAACCCTTGTTGATACAAGTCTTATTGGGATATATGCTTTTAATATTTTTGCAGATGCATATTTAAAAATCAAATCAGGTCCTAATGAGGGAATCAACAGAGTTGTTAGTAGTTTTGATTATTCAACTGGAACTTTTAATTTTTCGGAAATGTTGCCTGTGGGGTTTGATTATGATAGTAATGGAGATCCTTTATATTCCCCAATTGTAAGTTATGAGATATTTCCTGCTCCTGCTCAAAGAGTTAGGACTGGAACAGAATCTCCCGCTTCGGGATCATTATTAAGTGGTAACATTTCTACAGATTTTTATGACACTAGTGAAGATAATCCTTTGTATTTAAATTTAACATTTTTACCAGATTATGTTTTTTATGTATGGTTGGAAAGAACGGTAGAAAAGGGAGCGTCATTATCTCCCATAGATAATATTTTTATAGATTTTTCTTTTTCTACTTCAGCATCGTAAGGAAAGATTTTAATGGTTTATATATCTTCTATCAAATTATTGTTGAAATTTGAAGATACTTCGTTGGAAGAATCTATTAATACTGAATATATGGAAGTAGAAGGTTATTCTGAAGCTTCTGTATTATCAAATGGCTACGGGTATTATATGAGGCAAGATCAATATTTGTTTCTTCCTAGTATTGATTTGGATATAGATAATACTTTTTCTATTGGATTTTGGCTATATTCTACGAATTCTGGAGTAGTTGAGAATCCTGGTAATGGAGAAGTGGAATCTATAGAAATGCCTGTCCTCGATTTAAGATATGATGGTTTACTATCATTTTTAACTATAAAAGAGATTTCTCGTGAAAACGGTAAAAATTATATCAAAGTAGAATTTAATAGGCAGGCTTATATTACTTACTCTAATGATTATACTGTAAATCTATGGCATTATATCTGGATAATATATAATGGATGGGAAAGAGTTTTTGAAGTTTATGTAGACGGGACTTTACATTCTTCTTCTCCTTCAACTATTGGAACTATAGATACCGAAGTCAATAGGAATTTAACGGATTTATATATAAATAAAACTTTTGAACCACCACGATTTAATATGATGAATAATAGAGGTTATATTGGAAATATAATTATTTTTGATGAAACTATGCGAGAAAGAGACATGCAAAGATTAATTACAAAAGGCCCCGATAGTTTTGAAGAATCTGAATCGGTTAATTATGAAAAAAATTATGGTGTTTTCTTTGAAGACCCTTCTACTTTACAAATAAATTCTTCAATAGATGATATGAGTTATATTTACATAGCTAGTAATGATGGGAGAGTTTTAAGAGGTTCTCCTCTTTTCTGGGAATCTCGTAGAAATTATTCTAATAGTAAGGAAATGGAGTTTTTAAGAGAAGATGTTGTTGGAGAATCCGGCGACCCCGCTACTAATGTTGATGGTTTTTTGAGAGTTAATAATTCCGTTATAAGGTTATAAAATGGCTATTACATTGTCTGTAAAAATAAATAATGTTGACGTTGATTCTGGTCCTGTAAGGATCACAGATGATTATCCTGTTATAACATGGTCTTTTTCTCAAACTAACAAAGTTATTATTGATGAGTATGCGGGAGAGATAAGAGAAATTGTTATTCCTAAACAATCAGGTTATGAAATAAGAATTTCTATTAGTAATATTAACTGGGGTGAAGGATCTTTTCCAGGAAATAGAATAAATACAGGTTTTGTAAAAAGTACAGATAGATTTTGGAATTACTATGGAGTTCCATTAAAACGTGGAATTACTTATTATGGACAAATATTTATAGAAAATGATGTTGAAAAAGAAAGCAGATGGAAGGAATTTACATTTGTTTATAATAGTTTACCTAGAGTTGGTTCTGTTGTTATTTCTCCAGAACAACCTTCTGTCACTGCTAATCTGGTTTTATCTTACAATTTTATTGATCTTAATTCAGATACCGACCAAGGAAGTCTTATTAGGTGGTTTAAAAATGGGGTTTATCAGAGGCAATTTAATGGTCTTTTTATTGTCTCTTCTAATTTTTTGCAGATAAAAGATATCTGGTATGCTGATGTTGTTCCTTTTGATGGATATGAATATGGGATAAGAGTTTCTTCTCCTTCTGTGATAGTTACGAAGACCTCTTTGACAGTATCAAATGTAAAGATATTACCGGAATCTCCTAATGAAAATAGTTTGTTAAAAGTTGATTATGATATTTCTGATCTTTCTGAAAAAGAGAATGTTTCTATCAGATGGTTTATAAGAGGATTTTATGAGACTCAATATGATGATATGATATATATAAGACCTATTATATATCCTGGAGATACAGTTAGGTGTGAACTTAAATCTAAACTGGGAACAGCTTTTTTGTCATCTGACGAGAAGACTATAGGATACAGTGATTTTATTATTTATGATATTATGGTTGATGGACGAAAAGAGCCATTAGATACATCTGTAACAATACCTACTATTGGATGGAAAGCAGATGTTCCATACGGTTTGTCTGTTAATTATACTTCTGTGAGAATTGGGACTTTTTATGAAGCTAGTAATATCTACTCAGAAGTTATACAAAATGATAAGAGAATTTTTACTGTTCCGTCTAACTTGCTGGAAAGAGGTATGGATTATTATTTTTCTGTGGCAGTAAGCAACACAACTGTTTTTGATAGATATTATACTACTCATTTTAGAATAAAAGGATCTAGGTGGGAAGAGAACGTTAGTAATTCTACGGGATGGACCATAGAAACTATGTTTTTAATAGAGAGTAGTGGAGATTTTGATGAAGGGGAGTATCAGTTTATCAGATTATCTGATGGAAATTATTATGGTGAAATCAGAATATATAATAAAAAAATAGGTTTTATATCTGAAACTCTTACTCTTTCTAGTGAGGTTGAAACGGGAGGATTGAATATTTTAACTATTGTAGGGAAAGACAGCGATATTAAGATATATTTAAATAGACAGTTGGTGATAGATGGCATAGGATTATTAACCCAAGAAGCTGATCAAAAAAGATTGATATTTGGTAATGATATTGGGATTAAAGATGTTTTTATCGTAAGATATAAATATTTTTCATATTCGGTTTCTGGAGATTATCATCCTGGAACAGCAGAATATGTTACAGTTAAATTTCATACATATCTTAATTTTCCGGAGAATGAAGTTATATCTATGAGAGGTTATGTTAAGAATTATAAACAATATAAAGTTTTTGCTGTTAATCCTGATAAAACAGAGGAAGGAGCGTCTATTTATGGTTTGGTTTCTAATGAAGTTGTCAAAGCGAGTACGGTTAGCAGAACTATGGCTCCAATTAATAAAATAGCAAGTTCTCCAGATTCTTCAAAGATTGTTTTTGCTCATTCAAAGGGAATTTCTGTTATAGAAGGATATGTTATTAATCCATTTGATCACGAAATTATATTTACAGAAGATGATGATACTATAAATCAAATATATCCTACTGAGAGAAACTGGTTATTAATACAGAATATGGGTGTCGATGCAGCATATTTTGACGGTAGTGGCTTTAATATAGATACGATTAGAAATATTTAACATAATAGGATTTTTTTAATGGCTAATATAATGGAATACATTCCAGGTCTTGAGTATGCTTTAATGCAAAGAGGAGGGGTCTGGTATTATACTCAAAATAGACCGGGAACCACATGGTTTGATACTGTTAATAATTCGAAGGGGTGGACTATAGATTTTAATCTTAAAGTTCTTAATGTAGACAATAGCGATATAGCTTTGTCTAATGACTCTGATAAAGGATCTGGAGTATATGTAAATGACGGAACCAGAAAAGAAGTTCTTACTTTTCTTACACAAGAAGTTATTTTTAATTATGCAAATGAGAGAGTTATCTTTGATACAACTGCTGAAACAGATTATAGATTGATAGGGAAAGAAGATCAGTTAAGGTTATTTGCTAAAAAACAAACCCAAGTAGATTATTTACTTATTGCTGATGTTAGTCTTTTAGAATCCGCTTCAGAGGAAGCTAATGGATTAAGACCAAAGGTTGCTGAAGACAAGTATGGTAATTTTCATGCTGTTTGGTATGACGATGGAAATAAGGTTGGTAAGATATATTATTCTTTTTACGAAAACGGAACATGGTCTGATCCATATATTGTTGTTGATGATGATGTCGGAGCAGAATCTCCCGATATTATTGTTGATGATGAGAACAATATTTATGTTGCTTATGAATCAAAAATAGCAGATCATACTATTGCTAAAGTAATTTACAGAGGGGAATTAGGATGGAGTAAGCCTTATGATATAAGTTTAGCTTCCGGAGATTCTAGATATCCAAGATTGGATTTTGATTCACAATATAATTTATTTATTGTTTGGGAAGATCATAGAGATAAACAACCTAATATTTATATAAGAAAGTTTATTAGAAATACATGGAAATGGGAGAATGAGGAAAAATTAGTATCTTCTTCATATGGAGCCTATAGACCTTCTATCTCCAGTTACATGGATTCTTTATTTATATCATGGACGATAAAGGATGGGGGTGTAGATGATAATTCAGCTATACAAGTTATAAAGTATGATTCTATTTTAGCAGAATATTCTGTAATTGTTACAGTTTCAGATACTGCCAGAGGAGATTATTCTAACATATTAGTTAATTCAGCCGGTAATGTTTTTGTTGTTTGGCATGATAATGTAAGCGGAAGATATGAGATTTATGCTTCCGTCCTTAATACAAGTCTTAATTTTTTAACAAAAGAAAAGTTTGATCCTTATAATGCAGAAAATATTAATCAAGAAAGATTCTTTAGAAATATTAATGTGACAGATAGTCGTGGAGCAGCTAAATATCCAGTTTTATCAGAGCAATTAAATACAGGAGATATTTATATTGCCTGGCAGGACTATAAGTCAGGACATTATCGTGAGTTTATTCCCTTAGTCCCAGATAGAGAGATAGTAGATCCTTATACAGATAAGATTACAACAATTTTGGGGAGTGAGACAGATCCTTATTTCCAAACTCCGTATCAACTCTCTCCTCCTGTTGATACGACTATTTATGTTGCACTTTTTGAAAGTTTGACTAGAACTTTTTTAAGTAGCGGAAATAATTCTTTTGATGTTAAATTAATTTTTAATGACCAAAGATCTGGATCTATTCCAGCAACTCCAAGTTTCTTTAGTAGTACCTTACCTATTTTTTACGAATCTTTGATGGCTGAAACAGATGGTTTCTTAGATATTCCTGGTTCTTTTACACAAGTTGCCTGTGCTTTTTATGATTTATCAAGACAAGAAGAGACTTTTTTGGTCTCGAGAGATTATAATGATCCTTATGGCATAAATAGGGATTTCCTCCTTACAGGGAAGGAGTCTCGAAAGGAAATAAGATTTGGAGATTTCTCTGACACGTTAAATATTCATTATGTTTTTAAGGATTTTAAATATTATACTAAGGACGCAGTAATACCTTTTAAAATAAATAATGTATATGCAAATAATTTTGCGATAGAAGCTTTGAACGCTCACGATGCGGTTATAAGTAATTACGGAGATGTATGGTTAGTTGGAAGCTGTGGTATCAGATTTTATGTCGATAGCAGTAATCGATTAATAATTGTTGGTTCAGAATCAGATGTTAGTAGCCATCATGCTCATGTGGTTGGTCCGACAGGAAATATAAAATCTATTGCATTTGATATAAATAATTATATGTTTGTTGGCAAGAAAGACGGAGGTATTTATTATAGTATTGGACATGTAGACGAATTCGTTGAACTTACTGGGGTTTCTAATATTTTAGATGTTACTTCTTTATCTTTCGACAAAGATAATAAGTTTTTTGTGGGAACGAGTACTGGATTACAAATTTATAAAATATCTCAGACTATTGATAGAGATGAACACGGAGGATCAACGATTATTACTTTATCGGCTGAAAAATATAGTGATATAGAAAATCAACCTACCGAATATATCAGTTCTATAAAAATTGATGATAATAATGTTGTTTGGATAGGGACATGGAACGGATTATATAGATATTATAAAGATAGATTTCTTAAGTTTACATTTACAAACGGACTCCCATCAAATCATGTCAATGATATAACTATAAGAAATACTGCAATTAGATATATAGCTACCTCGAATGGTATTGGTAAAATGATAGGGTCTGGTTTTGATGATGTGATAAAATCGGAACAGGACAATATTTGGAATAATAATGTTAAATGCGTTCATTGGCAAGATCCTAATATATTATGGGCCGGAACATTGTCTAAGGTTAACCAAATTATAGTTGATGATATAGAAGCATCTTATTCTACCTCTATATATGATCTTAATTCTTCTGATGTTATAGTAAATGACGATCTACGAACATTTTATATAGTATCTGATACTTCTGTGAATGAAAACGATATTATTGAAATATATATTAATGGTAATCTCATTTCGGATGGTTATGATTTTGGATATGACAGAGATATAGGACAGAAGATTATTCGTTTTAAAACTCAATTGTTAAATGATGACATAGTAGAAGTCCTTTTGAGAAAGGATTTAACTTTAAGACATTCTTTTGCACAGACTACAGATGAAAAAATAGGACTAGGTGAAAAGACCATAAGAATCAGAGATATTGGTGTAGATCCGGAAGCAGTCGGATCTAACGATATTATGTATGTAGTAACTTACGGTGATGAAAACGAGGTTAAGGTCAATGATACTATTAAACATCTTCCTTTTGATAAAATCCATCTTGATACGACTCCTCCTTATTTTATGGATGTTACTAATAAAGGAATCCACATAGGAGATCAGGTGGATAAAGGTATAGTGGAAGTTAGCATAACTGGAGCAACAGATGGTGAATATGGATCTGGTTTAAATAGTATGATAGTTTCTAATTATCCTAATTTTTCTGTAGAAGGGGAAACTTCTCAAAGTAGTGTACCTTTTTCTACTCTTTTTGATCATGATTTAAATTTGTCTTTTAATAATGTAAGTACAGAAAAAACGCTTGGTAATGGAGCAGGAACTTTTATAATTTATATTCCTGAAGATAGGGCATTTTATGCAGGTGTTTCCCAACCTGCTATCATCTATAGACGTGCTGTCGAGAGCGAGGAATGGAAAGAAGTCCTTACTCATGGAGTAGATGAATTCGTAGATTTTATTATAAGTTACAATAATAAAATTATTATTAGTATAGGGGATTTACACTTACCTTCAAGATTGTATGTTTATGATTCTATTGAAAGTGGAGGTTTTTTCTCTAAACTTCAACTTAATAAGGTTGTTCCAATTGCAGAATCCAGATCTTTTTGTTATCAGGAATATAACAATAAATTGTATGTAGGGGCTGGACCTGGATTAGGAGATGAATATTCTGCTGGTGCTGGGGATCACGGAGGTGTCCTTTATTCCTTTGATGGTTCTTTATTAGAAACCGTTGCTACTAATATGGGAGACAATGTTTACGATATAACTGAGGTTGAGGGTAAGAGTACTATTCTGGCAGCAACTGGGGAATCGGGGCTTGTATATGAAGTAGATATAATTAATAATAGGGGATTTGCTATACACAATGACAATGAATCTCTTATTTCAATAGAATATATAAGTCACAATGATAAGGATCTTATTTTTACAGGAGGATCTAAGAATGGTATTGTTCGCAGATCTCTTGTAGACAGCAGTTCATATGATGTTTCTTTTAGAACTATCCCGACCAGAGTTTCAGCTATACAGGTTTATACTGATGTTAATGATGTTTCTACTCTTTATATTGCTGTAGGGAGATCTGTTTATTATTTGTCTCAATCGGGTGCTTGGGTATGGAAATATACACATACTGAAGACGTTAATAGTTTTACAATAGATGCAAGAGAATCAAATTATGGTGATCTTTATGTTATTTCTGAATCTATTATTACAAAAATAAGCTCTACGACAGAAGATAAAATTATTTATTTAAGATTGATAGACAAGGCGGGGAATGAGAGTAATCTATATTATGAGAGCGGAGACAATCAGGGACAAATAAAACCTGAATTTATGGACAGTATTAGTATAGAAAATCTTTATGATTTTGTAGCAGAAAATAAATTATTTGAACTTAACGAAGCAGGGAGTACGGTATTTTCTTTGAGAGGAAATAGTAGTTTTTATGCTGGCAATAAGATAGAAGAAGAAAAGGGTGTTTATGAAAGCGAGATATTTAATGGAACTAATGATCTAGTCAAATGGGAATCAATATCATGGCAGGCTACACAACCAAGTGATACACAAGTTTTAGTTTATGTCAGAACATCTACTTCAAGAAATGATATTCTTTTGGAAAAATGGATAGGATCTTTTACAAACGATATGGCGGGAGGAGTTGAATTATCTGCTTACTCAGGTCAGTTTATACAATTTAAAGTTGAACTTATCAGTCAATCGAAAGGAATAACTCCAACTTTCTATAGGGCAAGCATAAGAGCCGTAACCAGTGAAGCTGTTCATTTCTTCACTACTAACTTTACTCTTCCTAGTAAGCTTACAAAAGGAATTATTACGAGTCAGAAGATAATACCTGTATCTGCTGATATAGTTTTTGCTTTGAATACTAGTAATTCTGTAGATTGGACAGATTATACTATTGTGGATGAAAATAGATTATTTAATATCAATGCTGTGAATAAAAACTTAAGAGTTGGAATAAAGTTTATTACCCCAAGCAGAACATTATATGAAGCAATAGAGTTTGGTGAATATGGTCCATATTTAACCAGTCTTTTTGTTAATACTATTGATTTTGATTTTGCGAATAGTACAGATCAAACTAGAGACTTCTCTTTCAAAGTAACGTTATATAGTGATTATGCTTTGACTCTTCCAATTTGTAGTTTTTATTCTCATGAGAATCAAGACGGTTTCAGTATAGACGGAGATCCTATCTCTGCCAATGGTTATGAGATAGATAGTGGTGAAGAGATTAGAGTATTATTTACAGTTCCAGGTTATGCAAATATAAATTGTAATGAATATTATTTTATTGGAGTGCAATCTACTTGGAATGGTACTACTTTTTCAAATATTTTGACTCAGTACGCTTTCATAACTGGTTGCAGCACTACTTTCGTTGATATAATTGATTTTGATTTTATAAACGAGACAGCTATAGTTCAAGACTATCATTTTAGAATCAGATTTTATGAAGATCCCGAAAGAACAATAGAATACTTAACTGTTTTTAGCGGTAATAATACTGAAGGGTGGTTTGTTAATGATGTTAAGATCTCTGCCAACGGTGCTACTGTTAATCCTGAAGATAGTATAAATATAGTATATAGACCGTCTCTGGATTCTTTCACGGCAAATAAAACTTATTATTTAAGAATAGAAGCTCATGATCAAAGTCAATATATTCTTGCCTCTAATTCCTATACCTTCCAAGCTAGAGATATTACGTCCTTAGTCTATTGTGGGGGGTATGAAGATGTCCCAATTGTTAAAAATTTTGGAATTATGTTTGAATTAGAAAATAAAGAATTGCTTACTTTAAATCTATAAAAAATTATGACAATTAGAACTCCAAATTACAGATTGGAAGCCTTTACGTGGGGCGACTACTATTCGGCTAATGTTGATAGAAGAAGGTTTACTATTATAGATAACCAGTTAGCCTTCGTTACAGATATTGTCGGAGAAGGGAGAATTCTTGGATGGAGTATTTCAGAAGATGAAGATGAACCTCTTACAATAAATGTCTCTGCTGGAATGGGGATTATTGGTAGAACTGTTCTAGAATCTTTTGGAGTTTTTAAGTATACTACAGAAAATAATAAAGTAAAATATGTTTATATAAAAAAGAAAGAAGGTGTTGTTGGGGGGACTAGTGGTTATTCAAACATAAATAGTATTATGGCTAGTAATATTGTCGCTCCTGCTGACCCGTCTGGTTTAGCAGAAGTAGGAAGTTTGAGATCATATAATCAACTTGCTTTTTCTTGGAATGCTAATACTGAGGCTGATTTTAGTTATTATTTAATATTGAGATATGATGATGAGGTTTATGGAGGTCTTTTAGAGTTAGGACAAACAACTGATACTACTTATATTGATGAGGATTTGGCTCAGGATACTACATATACTTACCAGATTATTGCTGTTGATTTAAGCGGGAATAGAAGCGGAGCTTCTGATATAACTTTAAGGACAACTGTAGATAACAGAATTCCTGTTGCTCCTATCTTTTTGCAAATTTTTTCTGGTGATGAATTTTTGCAAGCGATATGGGACAATTCTCCTTCCACAACCGTTGTTGAATATAGGGTTGAGATTCAACCTTTAGATAATTTTGGAAATAACAGTGGATTTTCTTATTCTATTTATATTGATGCAGGTCGTGAGGATTATGGTTCACAATTAGCTACGATTAAAGATTTAATGAATGATGAAGACTATAGGATTTCGGTTTATGCAATTAGTTATACTGGTGTAGAATCTGCTAACGTATCTGTTGTTGGAACTCCGATACATAGTCTTGGCTCTGGAGAAGTTTCTTGTGCAGATATTTCTTTTGAACAAAGTCAATTTCAGCAAGTCGGCATTGAAGCCGATGTAGTATGGAATTATGAAACACATTATTCGGATGACCCCTATATTCCAGATCGTCCATATCCCGATAAATTTCAAATTATTTTTGTTGAAAATGCAGGGAGAATATCTGAACCTATTTCTTTGTCTTCTTCAGACAATAGAACAGCCTGTGAAGATTGTAATTGTGGAGGAAAAAGTAGTCTGGGAGGAGACTGTTTTAGTTATCATATACAATTTATTCCTTATAGAAATAATGATGGAATACTATCTTACGAATCTTTCAAGGAATATTTTCCTTATTTGCTCATAGTCAAAACTGTAGATTTGTCAGGGAATGTAAGTAACGGCGTTATTAAAAGGATAAATAGAACACCAACCTCTGAATTGTTGTCTGCTATAACTAATTTTAATATTCAAAGACAAGCTGATAACAGTTTGTCAATAACCTGGAACAATCCTGAAAGTCGTTTTTTTGATTATAATCTTTTAACAATTAATATTATAGATTTGGCCGGGGGAAAAGATGTTCTTTACTTGCACGATCAAAATGTAGAAAAGATAACAAATTATATAATACCAAGTAGTTCTTTCGCAATTAATAAAAGATACGTAGTAGATATTAAGCCTATTGATATCTTCGGAAGATCTGGAGAAGCGTATTCAGGGGCATTACAATTTACTGAAGAGGATGACGATATTGAAAGACCTTCTGTGCCTGCGGATGTAACCGCTTTTAATGGAGATAAACAAGTAACTTTAACATGGAGTTTTAATAGTGAAGACAGTTTTGTTGTTTCTTACAAGATCTATCGAGCTAACTATGGTACTCATTTAAACTTTAGTGATTTTAGTTCTGTAGGTTCAGTTTTAGCAGATCAAAATTATTTTGTTGACAATACTGTTATAAATGGTAATTCATATTCTTATTTCGTAGTTTCTGTAGATAGTTATGGAAATGAGAGCTATGATCTTACCGATGAGACATCTTTTTCTGCGGCTCTTCAGGTAGGAAGACCTACACAATCTTCTTTTTTCTCTCTTCCAGAGAATTTAGCTATTGCTACAGATCCAACTAATGAGATTAATGCTATCTTGACATGGGATATTAGTGTTGAAGATTTTGATGGATACGAAATCTTTAGATCAACCAATAATAGTTATACATTTTCTCTTGTCGGAAATACTTCTTCTTCAGATGTAAGTTTTACTGATGAAGATGGAATTTTGAAAGATGGAGAAACATATTATTATATGATAAGAAAATATAGAAACGAAGGAGATCTTTTTGTAACAGAGTCTACAATCCCTCCTTCTGATGCTATTATAATAGGATCGGTTACTACTATTTCCACAAATGACATGACGATTGATAATACTTTAGCTATAGAACTACTTAATTACGAAGAGCCTTTAAGAATTAAGACAAGATTGAGATTGGCTACTCATACTCATAAAAAAGATTTAAGGGGAGATAGAAGAATAGAGCTTCGTTCTAATGTTTTTGTTACTGATTGGGAAACTGTAGACTATAGGATATATATTACAGAAACAGATATCGAAGGAGCGGAAAATTATAAGGTTACAGTAACAGGGACTGTTAATGAGGATTATTTTACTGACGAGAACGGTAATAAAGATCTTATATCTTTAAAACAGGCTCAAGCTGGTGTATGTCCGATTCTATATAAAGTGGAAGGGGAGGAAGGACTTTTAACTTTTAATGATATTTTATATACTCTTTGTGAAGAACCTTCCCCAGATTCCGAATTTGTTACGTTGAACCCAAATGCTGGTCCCCAGTGTCCATCAGTTCCTTATTCTTTCCCTCCAGTAATTACTGTTGAACTAGAAGGTATTGATGAGACATCTAATAGTCTCCTTGCAAGTAAAATTGAAAATCTTTATGCAACTCAATTTACAGATGGGGAATTGAATATTAGTCAAGTTCCTAGCGTGCACCATGATGGAAGAATAGATGAAAGACTTTTACCTCTAAGACTACCTATGCAAACAACAGATAATTTTTTGTATAATTTTGCTTATACATATAGCGACAATGATAGAAATAAAATGGGTGATTCTGTTACTTTCTATGATATTTTAAAGATAGAAGATAATAAAATTCTTGCTGCTACAAGTAGCGGAATTTGGTATAGTTCTGATATGGGAGGTTCTTGGTCTTCAGATAAAAAAGTAGAGATGCCTATAGCCGTTCATAGGCTATGTAAATCTAGTTTAAACGAGTATTTTGCTGTTACAAATTACGGAGTTTATAAAAACGATGGCATAGATTTTACTGTTTGGACAAAAATGGAAGGATTGGATTATATTAAGTCTGTTAGAGATGTGGTAGCAGATCTTAATGGCAACTTATATCTTTCTACTGATTTGGGTGTTTTTAGATTAAATAGAGATGTTCCTTATATTGAGGATACTTGGGAGCAATTATCTATTTTAGGTGTTAGAAGCAATGATGCTTATGCTCTGCTTTTTCATTCGGATTATATAGAAGTTCAAGATCCTTCTATCCCTAATAGTGGAAGATTGATAGTAAGTAATGAGCTTGGGATCCTTCAATCTATGAATCAGGGGAGAAGTTGGATATATATAACAGATCTAGAGGTCCCAATTAAAATTCATAGTTTTCACAAGGAAGATGATTATATCTATGCATTAGCAGATAAAGCTATATACAGGCAAAACTACAATAATACAACTATGGTGTGGACAACTTTTGATAAAATAGCAGAATTAGATGTAAAAAAATCCAGAAAAATTATTGTTTTCAATGACAGAATTTATATAACCACAGATGAAGGAATAAAAGTTTCTTTACCAACTTCTAATATTTATGGAACTTTCACAGAAAATAATCTTTTGGAGTTTATCCCTGCGTGGGCGAATATAAACAAAGGCAGAAACATCATAGTTACTTCCTTGAACAGAATTGATACGATGTTATTAATAGGAAGCGATAGAAGGTTGTTTATTTTAAATAATAATGAAAAGAATATATGGTTGCAATATGAGCAAGAGAATAGTGTAATTCCTTCAGTTTATATAGATAAAGAACTGCAAATTCTTGGATTCTATTACAATAACAGTGGTGCTTATCATAATGTCAGTTTTGATGAAAAATTAAATTATAATAGTGTTGTAGAAGTTGCTAACAAATATGATATTTATACGGCAGAATATGGAGGATGGGTGGAACAAAAATTTGATGCATCATTCAATCTTTATAAAAACGAAATAAAAATTGGAGAATCAGCAAAAGAAATAGAAGTAGATAATATCGAATTTACAAATTTCACATTTCCTACTTATAATGATACAGTATCTCATAAATTAACAGCAGATTCTTATAAAGCTGAAATACAAACTGACATAGAAACATTAACGGGAACTACTCCACCGGAGGGAGAAAGTTTAAGAAGCCTCATTACAGATATTTTTAGGAATATAAGTAAATTTGAATCACAATTATATAAATCTGTCAGGGAAGATGTAAAATTACCTTCTATAGATGTGAAGATATGGGAACCTGCTGTTCTTATATCTTCAGGTATAATGAAATATGAAATGGTATCTTCCGGAACAGTAATATATAGCGATGATCAATTGGTTAGTATAGGAACTGTAGATGCTTCAACTGGTCTGTTTATCTTTGATAGTGTTCTTGATAAATATGATGTTTTGACTCTATATATTAAAGGTTGTACCGTAAAAAATATAGGAGAAGATACCCATAGAGAACTTGAAGATACTTTCGAAGAAGCTAATTCAGGTTTTCCTTCTTCTTTATCACAGGTCCAACAGGTAAATATTATTAAACTAGGTTTATTTAACGAAAAGCAATGGGCGGGAAGACAAGAAAGCTTAAGTTCAACTTTTCAGGCAAATTATATAATTCCAAGAGATTCGGATGTTAGTACTTATTTTTATGACACACTAAATTCAACTGTAAATTATAAAGAAGAGGTTTATAATAGAGATATTCCTCTTTCTCTCCCATATGTTTCTTCAGTTTTATTTATAGATGAAACAAATTCGATATTAGTTGGAGGCAAAAAAGGTGTTTTAAGAATTAATGTAGATACTTTAAATATAAGTGAAGTCGTGATTGACGATTTGTCTAATGAGATAGTTAAGCAAATAGTTAGAGAAGGATCTATCCTGTATCTTTTAACAAATAAAAATATTTATAAATCAGAGGATTATGGGTTGAATTGGGACATACTTATTAGAACAGGGCTTCCTAATGACATATATTCTATAGGTTTTATTTTAAATAATATAATTGTTGGGGCTTCTGACGGTATTTATTATAAGGCATCTGATTATACGAATTGGACTGCTACAAATATTCAGACAACAAGTTCTGTGACTATTTTTCCTGTCTCAGTAATTTCTGATCCTGATCTGTTGTTTACATTTGTAACTAAGGAAGAAAATAATAGTATTGATAAGGATATTTACTGGACAGCAGATGGTTACACATTTACGAAAATGGATGTTGTCGATAATTTTGATGTTACTAAGATAGTCAAATTTGGCAACGTTATTTATGTTGCTACAAATAATGGGTTGTATGCAGATACAGATGTTTATAGGGGAACGTTTTACGGAGATAATCCTAGATTGATACAGGTTGTAATTCAGCAAAGTCCTGAAGAAGATAATACTATTAATGATATTTTTGTAGATAATTCTGATGAAGAAATGTATTTAGCTATGAGCAATGGAACTTATTACATGGTGGAAAATGGTGTTTTTGATCTAAAAGAATATACTTCATTATCTACTGTCCATAAAATTTTAAAAGTTGATGGTGATATCTGGTTATTTGGGCATAACCTGGTTCGAGTTTCTTACTTAAATTATCCGATAAGGTTATAAATGGTTTTTACTCTTAATACAACAAGTTATAGTTCTTCTCCTACTTCTAATGAAGAATTTGGTTTCTCAGTAGATGTAAATGGATACTATGCCGTTGTGGGTTCTCCTCAAGAAAACAGTGGACAAGGAGCGGTTTATATCTTTAAAAAGGAAGAAGATGGAACATGGGTTTTTTCTAGAAGATTAGAAGCGGCAGATCCTCAAGCCGATAGTTTTTTTGGATATGATGTTGCTATATATAAGAATTATATAATAGTCGGGAGATATGGTTACGATGTTGGGGGATTGGAAAGTGTTGGAGATATTCATTTTTTTAGAAGAGTATGGGAAGACGAATGGGAGCAGGAGAATTTAATAAGTTCTCCTATTTCTAGTGCGGATGAAGAATTTGGTAAATCTGTAGATGTTTACAATAATTATATTATTGCTGGTGCTGCTGGAAGTAATACTGGACAAGGGGTAGCTTATCTATTTGAAATAGGAAGTGATTACGGAACGACACAGTTGGCTTCTTTTACTGCGGAAACCTTGACTACAAATAACAGAATGGGATACGCTGTTGCAGTTACATCTTCATTTGCTGTTGTTGGATCTATTGGAACTGATAATGGAACAGGGATGGTTCATCTTTATTATAAAGATCAAGGTGGAGACGGTCAATGGGGTCTCTATGATAGTATAGTTTCTTCTGATGGTTCTAATAATGATGCTTTTGGAAGTTCTATATCTATGTCGGGAAACTACATGGTTGTGGGTGCTCCGAATAAAACATCTGCTGCTGGAGAGGCTTTTGCGGGAGCAGCTTACCTATTTAAGTTTATACGAAATCAATGGTATGAGATAAAAAAAATAACCGGCTATGGAGAAGATTCCACATATGAGAGTAATAATTTTGGAAAAGCAGTATGTGTAATTGAGGATTTTGTAATAGTTGGATCTCCTGGTGCTAGAAGTTCGAGGGGAATTGTTGATATTTTTTATAAAAAGAGAGGTTGGGAACATCTTCAAAAAGTTATAATTAGTAGTGGGAATAGTGGTGATAATTTTGGAGGAGCGGTAGTAATATCTGATTATGATAAAAGTATTCTTGTTGGGGCGTTTGCGGCTGATGTACCATTGTCAGATGATGCTGGAGCAATATATTTTTATAAAGATGTTGTTACTACTTTGAGATTAGCTCAAGAATTTTATGTTGACAGAAGTTATGTCCCAACGAAAGCTTCTGTGTATTTAAAAAGAATTGGAGACAATTCGGCTGATTATTGGATTATATATAATGATAGAAGAAATGTAATTGATGCAACTAATTTTTCAAATTTAAATCAAAAATCTAATAAAGTAATTTTTGATGATAGAATAAGAGGTTATACAGGAAACGGATATATGGCTTTAGCAAATGAATCTCCTCTTCCTATATTGGAAAATTCTTCCTCCAATTTTGGGATTTTAGAATACCCTATTAAAGCTCGTTTCTCTGATACTTTTGATTTTTGGATAAGAGGGCAATCTACAGGGTCAACTACTTTTGAAGCTGATATATTGATAGATGGTTCTATAACTGCCCAAATAAGAGAAACTGTAATTCAGGAGCAATGGTTATGGTTCAGAAAAAGCATAGTGATCCCAGATACGAAAAAACACGTTCTGGGAATAAGATTAAAAGAAAAAGGAAATTTGATAGATAAAATATATGTAAACGTGGAGACCATAGATGAATATTATGGAGAACTAAATAGATATAATGCTTATGGAGAGGGACCCTCTTATACAACAAGCCCTTATTTAACATTGCATTTAAAGGTATATAACTCAGGGGCTTTTGTAGATGAGTATGATGAATATATTTCTTCATGGGAATCTTCTTCTGTTCCTGTTTCTCCTTTATTTATTTATGATTATAAGACGACAATAGAGGAAGTTGTTCAAGATGATTGGTATAATTTTAATACAAGAATTTTGGATAGAAGAATGGGATATACTCACAGCTTTGATTTTTATGGAAATTATTTTCTAGTTTTATCTATAACAGGACGTACTGATGTTAATTCTATCTCATGGCAATTAGTAGATAATGATGAATATATGAATTTACCCTCTGCTATAAGAGTTTAATATGCCAATAAATATTTTTGATTTATTTGATTATTACAAAGCAATGGGAGATGACCCCGGCGATCTCGAGGTCGGGAAATGGTATGTAAACTATGATAAGAGACATGCTTTTTCTGTTTCCAGTGATTTTGATGCTTTAGATGAAGAGAATCAAAAAATTGTTATGGAACCAGTAACTTCTTCTTCTAGTCTCATACAAATTTTTTCTAATAAGCTTAATAAAATTTTTGAAAATACGAAAATAGTTAAAAATTCAGATGGGACGGAACAAGTAGAACTAGAATTAACTGATAGAGTAATTACTATAATTATGGATCAAAGCGGGAGTATGACCTGGAATGATCAAGGGGGCTATAGACATCGGGTTGCTCAGGAATTTATAGAAGCTATTGATAATAATTATCAAGGTTCCGTTTTTTATAATTTGATAAAATTTGGTTCTATTTATGCTAATATTCTTTTCTTCGGAATTATTGAAACAGAAGAGGTAGATATTCAAGATTTAAGTTCTTTGAAAAAGTTGATGTTTGCTGATAATGAATCTAATTTTGCGGGAATACGTGTCGTTAGGAATACAAGTGCTTATCCTACTTCTTATATAGATGGAGAAATCTTAGAAGATAATTATATTTCTAAAATTTTTGATGAAGATGTGGATGAGGGTCAGACTTATTATTATACAGTTTATACTTATGATAACGATTATCATTTCAGTTTAGGAGTAAATATTTATGTTGTTCCGAGACAGAGGGTTCTTCCTAGAGGGGTTTCTATTTTTAAGACCTGGATTTCTTCTGATGATCCGTCTAAAGGTAATCCTTTTATTGGAAGTGGAGTTATTAAAGATGATAATACTATAGGTTTGTGGCATTTTGATGAAGGAAAGGAAGGCACAGTTTATGATTTTAGTGGTTTTCAACAAAATTTAACTATAAGAGGGGATTTGTATTTAACGAGATGGGAAGAAGAAGAGTTTGTCCCTGCTGGAGAATCTGCTCTTAGATTTGATGGGGAGAATACAGTTGCTTATATAAATGATAGAGAAGGAGCCTTGGGTATAGATTTCACCGATAATGGGCAGATAACAATAATGGCATGGATACATCCTTATACAGATGAAGGCGAACATTTTATAGTTTCCGCGTTTTCAACATTTGATCCATCTAGTTCTTATGATCAGCATTATGTTTTATATCAGTATAATGGATATCTTAGATTCCAGGGAAGAGGATCTTCTTACTTTTTTACAAATAATGAAGTCATAGCAAAGAGTAGTTGGCAACATATATCTGTTACTTATAATAATAATACAGGAATAGCTTTATTTTATGTTAACGGAATTTTACAATCAAGTTCAAATACTGACCCATCTGGACCTGGAGACTCATTCTCATCAAATAATGGTAATGTATATTTTTCAGTTGGGGCTTCTTATAATGGAGGAAATTTTAGTAAATATTTTCATGGAAAAATAACTGAAGTTAGCGTCCACTCTACAATAAGAAATTCAACTTATATCAATAAACAATCTTTAGGATTAAAAGGGGATAACGGAGATAGATTAGTTATATTAGATTATACTATCCCTGAAGATTATAATTTTGATGGGGGTGAACTAATTATTGTGAAAAATAAGGAGAAAAAACCATCATGGGAACAAGACGGGACAATATTATCTACTAATAGTAATCCTCAAGCGGGAGATTATTCTGTTATAGATTCTGATGATTTTATTCCTGGGTCTTCTGCTTATTATAGAATCTATTCTAGAAATCAAACAGGAAATTATAGCTATTGGTCTGATTCTCCTTGTCTGCAAGTTGACATTCCTATCCCTACTACTGTCGATCAATGGCCGGAGATATCTTCTGTACTTACTCCTCCTGAGATGATGGGAACTTATATTATTTTAGCGGGTGATAGAAAGAATTATTTAAGGTGGAAAAATACGAATGCATTTAATGATAGTAGGGTAGTCGGAACAAGAATTTATTACTCTTTCTCAGATAATATCACTGTTGACGATTACGGGACTTCTGGAGAACTCATTTATTCAGGTGTAGTTACAAATGATGACTATGAAGATTTTGTTCATAGAAATTTATCCAACGACAAAGGGGTTTATTATGTAATAGTAAATATAGATAAATTTGGAAGACCGTCTTCTGACTATTTAAGAGTTGGTGCAACACCTTCTGCCACTGCCATAGGTGAACCCCAGATTCCATTATTAGATGTTGATAATTTGCATTATGAAATCGTTAACCAAGGTTCAATAAGTCTCACCTGGGATCAGCCTGTCAAAAATGTAGAAAATATTGAAGCCTATTTTGACGATAGAGTTATTTTATATAGTGCTATAACTGATGATACTGCTGTCTCCTTATCTGATGATACTCTGGTTGAGATGATAATTTCTTCACAAATAACAAAAACATCTGGATCGGACGATGTTTTCAGTGAAGATACTGTAGCTACATTTGAAGATGATGATACATACAATTTCAGTGTATCAAAGATTAGTGATGGAATAATTAAAGGTACTCTGGAGATGACCTCAAATACTACTATTATAGCTAGGATATCTCAAGCCGTTTTCACTGTTCAAATAAAATCCTATATTCCAAATCATAACGATCCTGCTAAAAATACTTTTGAATATTTATCCGATCCTATAATCATAACATTTACGAATCCTTGGAAAATAGAACTTGTTAACAGAGATGATCAAAAAGTAGATCAGAGGTGTTACACTTATGATGAAGAAAATAGTTTAAAGGCAGAATATATAGATTTTAACGGAGTTTATGTCAAAAGTAGTACTCCCTTTATTGCAAGGGCTAAGGTTAAGTATAAAGGAGAACCTGTGGCTTCTGGTTCTGTAGATATTGCTGTCTGGGATGCAGATGCTTCTCTTTGTTCTTCTATCTTTACCAGTACCAATGTAAGCACAACTGTACTTCCTCCTGCTGATACTTTGAGTATTCAACAAGGTTTTGAAGAACAAGAATTGGCAGAAGGTGGGACAAGTCAAGTTGCAATATCATATGTTGATATTTCTCTTTTTGCTCCAGATTTGCCTCAAAGTATAATTCTTTATGTTAAAGGTTCTCATGCTGGATTTGATTCTTTAGCGATTCTTAATATCGTTTTTCAAAGTTTATTAAGGATTGATTTTTCTTACGCTTCAGCACCAACACCTGATGGAGTTGAGAGAGTAGAACAAATTTCTACGGTTTATACAATTGATCCAGATCATCCTAATAAAGATGATCCTGCTTATTTTGCTACTCCTGTTAATGATTTGTCTATTATAGAATGGAATCTTTCTTTATTAAAAGCAGAGAGACTAACATCAGGTGAATCATGGGTTTCTATAGAAGTTCCTCCTCGACATATTTATTCCATAGATAATGTTCCTGTCCAAAATGGAGTTTATTCCTACACAAGAAACGGAACAGCGAGAAATGTATTTTTTGGACCTATCCAAAATCTAAATGATTATATTAAAGAAACACATGAGATTAGTGCTACAATAGTTTACGGAGGAGTAAGTGATACTGTTCGTCAAAGAATTGTTGTAGATCATAGCTATTCACAATCTGCTACTTTTGGTGCTAGATTCTTGATGGAAATGGAATATTATTATTTAATGCCAAGTAAATTATGGGCAGACGGAATACATTATAAGAAAGGTTTTATAAGCAGAGACCCAAATACTGCAAACCCTGTTAATTTTTTGAAGTCAGATGGTAGTTCTTTTAATTCTTTTGCTAATAGATTTAGAGAATGTGCTGATGAAGAAAATTCTCCTTTATTTGAACTGAATCAATATGGCCAGGTTGTTCATATTATAGGAGATAATAAAATAGAAATTCTACACGGTGAGATTTACGAGAGGATAAATGAATATACTGGAGAGAGAACTTTGGAAATAGGACCAGAAGGAAAAGTTAGTCAGGGTGATGCTTATGTTGAATTAAATGATTATGATCCAGATAATATTGATTCTGATACTACCGTGTTTTATATTAGGGCAAATGCTTCTATAAGTTATGAGTGTTGTAAAGGTGAAGTTTATTTAGGAACAGAAGATCCTGATGAGCCTGTTAATCTTCTATGCTTAGACATAGTGAAAAGCGATACAGTAGATTATGAAAATGCCATATTTCTTTCGGGAGAAACTACATTATTTATAAATGGAGAACCCTTTGTTTTGAGAGGAGGAGGAAAGATAAGAAGTGGAGTTCCTCCTTGCCCAGTTTGCCTAAATGAACCTCTTGATATTTTTACGATTTGGACAAGACTTGATGGTGTAGAAGTTGATGATTCTTTTAAAGATGAAAGTGGTAAATCTTTACTCTCTTATAATTCGGTCATAGATATCAGAGTTGCAGTAATTTTTGCTGGTGAACCAGTCCCTGATGGAACTTTAGTGTATGTTATTATCGGAGATAGCGATGGGACTAGCCTATTCAGACCAGAAAATAGTATAGTTCAAACTTTCTTTGATGAAGATGACAATAGGAGTTATGCAGACGTAAGAATACAACCAAGTCGTATGCCTATTCAAACTATCACAGAAACCGTTCAGATTACCAGTCGTTATGATAGATTAAATAAAACCGAAAGATTTAGAGCAGTATCGTTTAGATTAGAGATAGAACATGAAGATATTATAAATGGAGAGACCCCAATACCTCCTTCTCCTTTACCTCCTCCGATAAATACTGCAATAGATATTTTCTCAGGGGATTCTTATATATATGATGTATCCGGCGGTGGGCAAATCTCTATACCTTCTTTGCAAATAGGAAGAGGAGATGCTTTTACAGGAGCTATATCTAGAAGTGGTGAAATTTTTATTTCAGGAGGATTAACGAATAATAATTTCAACAATTTGTCTGTTACTTCTACAACTGAAAGATATTCGGATGGGGATGAAAGTTGGACATTTGTTCAATCTATGCCTACTCCTAGATATGGAGGAATGACAGTTGTTATTGAAGATAATATTTACTGTATCGGAGGAATTAAATGGTCAGAAGAAAACAGAAGATTTGAAATAAGTAATGATTTGGAAGTTTATCATTCTTCAAGCGGTTTTTGGGAAATTCTATCTTCTATGCCCACTTTCCCATTAGATATATCTGAAGGGGTGGCAAGAGGGGTAGCAGAACATATTATAATATCAAATGGTAGCCAATATGATAATTATATATATATCTTATGTGGTATATCTAATCAAAAGACTGTTGTAGGAAGCGATGGTATAACCATTAGAATAAAAAAATTAAATGATAAAATATTCCGTTATCATATAGAGGAAGATAGGTGGTCTTATGTGGAAATTTCTACTGGACTTGATATTTACCAGAGGATATCTCCATTGTCACTCGTTGATGGTAATAAAATAATAGTTTTTAATGGAGCATGGAATGATGGAATAGATCAAAATAACGATGATGCTTTGACTTATCATATAGATGCTTTTTATGTGGATGTTGCTGAGGTAATAAATAATAATATTTATACAACTGATGTTTTTGCAGAAATGCCAGTTCCTAAATATCATTCTGCTATTGTTAGATATCCTTCTGATTCTAGTAACGAATATTTAAGGGAAGGATCTGTATATTATATTTTTGGAGGTTCTAATGTTGATTCGGGTCACTTGGATATAGTTGAAAAAGTAGATACGAGATTTTTACCTTATGATTATGATAGTAGTTATGATGAAAATTCTTCATTGGCTTCTCTTCCTATCGGAATGAATGGTGCAAATGTAGTTTTTGCCTATATAGGAGAGTATCAGATCCCTTCTATCTTTATTTTAGGAGGATTTACGGATGGTACGGAGAGAGGAAAAATAGAAATTATAATTAATTAAAAGATAACTATGTCTTCTATAATAAAAACATTTACTTGTAAGCTTGACGGTATGCAGTCTCTGTCTATCCCCATTGAATTAAAAAAATATGGTAGATATATAATAGATCCTGTTGAAATTATTGTAAATGGTTATCTTAAATTCGAAAGTGGACCTTCGAGTCAACCTATTGTTAGCAGTCCTTATGAGAGTGTTGATTATCAGCAGGGAAATAGTAATACAATAGAAGATAAAACAATAATTTATCCTGTCCTTTTTTCCAATAGAAGAATGACTATATATAATGGTAAAGGAGTTTTGACTTTAATCCCTCGTTCAGAAGATGTCTTACAGGATTTAGATGAGGTTCAAGCGAGGGCAGAGGGAGCATGGGTTAGCGATAACGATATCACTGAGGGGAATGTTCCTGCTGTAAGTTCTCAAATAACGGAAGAAAAAGATAATAGATCAACTATTGTTGTTGAAACTGGGACGATAAGAGAGCCATATAAAATTTCTATCGAGATAAGTATTGTGGATGGTTTTTATTACGGTCGTACAGTAGATATTCCTTATTCTGTTTCTACAACAGAAGTACCAAAAGAAAGTACTACGGGAAACACCACAGGAGGTCATTATTATAAAGATTCTCCTAAAAATGGTATGGTTGATTATTATAATGATATAGATTGGTTGCCATATGTGGAAAATATATTAGAGACAAATCAATCTAGTTTTCAGACTATGTGGGACGAAATAGATAATTTAAGGTATTCTACTCCATTTGGTGCTTCTCCTCTTTCTGACGCTCTTAATTCTGCTGCAATCGTTTTTTCGGATAATACAATAGATGAAAAACCTAAAACGATATATCTTTTTACAGATAACGATGCCAATACTTCTAAATTAACTCTCGATCAAGCAATTGAGGCTGTTAATAATATAGATGGTAGTAAAAAAGTTCCTGTTCTTTGTGGTAATTTTTCTATTGTAGACCCTTTTGTTCTTTCTGTAAAAGCTAATGTAACAGATACTAGTTCTTTGAATAAAATTAGTTTTTTAACTGGTGGGCAAAGTTTAACCCTTGTTACGGAGGATGATATTGATTATGTAGCAGGAATATTTTACGGACAGGGTGTTGGGGCTTTAGGTTATGGTGTTTTTCAGTTTACGGTGGACCTTGGAGAAATTGCTTATTTGAATAGTATTGTTGCAGAATTTGACCTTTCTATAATAACAGCCAAAGTGAACTGGAATATTTCTATTAGTTCTGACGGATACAATTTTACTGCTATAGAAGAGATATATTTATATAATCAAACAGCAGAATTTGAAAACATATTTGCGAGATATATAAGATTTAATATAATTTTTATTACTACTTTTGATAATTCTTATGATGAATATTTGCCATCGGCAATTCTCCCTTATCTTAAATCTATAACTATTTCTTATAATGAGATTAAAAAAGCTTATTTATATCTTAAGCCAGAAACAACACAGGATGCCGCTCCTTACCAAATGTCTCTCGCTGTAGATGCTACCGATATAGATCCAGATCAAATACAGGTTGGGGTTGCTACTTCTGATTCTCATAATTGGACTGATTATTCTACTGATTCTAAACCTCATATAGACCAAAATGGAAAAGTAGTTGTTCCTATTAGATATTCTAGTCCAACTGATGTTTTTCAAAAAGAGACACTTGATAAGGTAGATGATTTTACCTTAAAGAGTTTGTATGGACAATGGGATCCATATGCAAATGTTACCATATATGACGAAAATGACAAAATTGTATCTTCAAGTAAGTATAGTGCTTTTCCAAGAGAGGGGTTGGTCGTTTTTAATTATATGTTAGATCCTAATTATGAAGAAGGGGACTATAAAATAAATGTTCTTAACCAAAATAAATATAAAATTGGATTAGAACTCGAGAATAAATATGTTGATAATCCTTTATCCGTATATGGAATTGGTAATTTATACACAACAGGCAAGGACTTGTTGCCTCCTGTATCTAAATTATTGCCCGAAGCAAGAAATCTATTAGCCTCGCCTTCGGATGCTGAGACATATACTCCAATACAAGTTTCTTATGATTTTTATGATGTTAATTATGACCAAGAAGATACATCTAAAACAAGAATAAAATGGTATATAAACGATGAGTATATCTCCTTCCTGGATAATTTGACAAAATGGAATGATACTAGTAATCCAGGAGATCCTCTTTACACTCAAGCATTTACTTTTACTTATAGTCAATTATCTGAAGGGGAGGATCCTATAGATAAAGCTAGGGAAAATTTAGAATCCATATTGCATATAAATGACAGGATATATTGTACAGTCCAAGTTAGTGATGGTAATATTTATGGGGAGATAACAAAATCCAATGTTTTAAAGATAATTGAAACTGAACCGTTTGTTGCTCAACTTTTTGTTAAGGCTTTAAAAGCAGATGGTTCGATTGTGGATAGGTTATCTGCCGATATAGGTGCGGTCATCTATCCAGATTTAACTTCAAGTTTTTATTCTGATACAAATGTTAATAACTCAGAAATAATATGGTATGTCAATGGCGATGAATTTAAGAGAGGAATATATGGATATGTATCGGAAGAAGGACACAGAATAGATAGGATTCTTTCCGGGGAGACAAGTGGAGAAACATTACAAAACGGTCTTGCCATGCTTAATGAAATAGTTGTACAAGTAGTTCCCAAATCAGAATTTGCAATAGGAGATGCCGTAACCAGTCAAGCAGTAATTGTTGAGAATTCTTTACCTTCCGTTTCCAGTGTTCAGCTTCTTCCTACTTATCCTAATGAAAATCAAAATCTTGTTTTAATATGGGAATTCTTTGATTTTGAAATTAATACAATACCTGATGAGTCGCAAAGTGATGAAACATCTGTTAAATGGTTTAGAAAGACTATTTATTCTGGTGTTTTTGAGGAAGTTGGAGAAGTAACTAATATCTTAATACCGACTGGTATAAGTATGGAAAAAACGGCAGGAGGAACGGATACGGTTATAGTAGACGCTTCTCTTACGTCCGTGGGAGATCAATGGTATGCTGTTATATCTCCTAATGATTCTTTAGATAGCGGAGAATCATATCAAACAAGTATTGTAACTATAAAAAGTGCCAGCTAATATTTTATGTTGATAAAGAAAAGAAAAGTTGAAACTGAAACTGAAATAATAGTTTTAACTTATAATAAGCTTGAAACGACCAAAAAATTTATATCACTTCTTTATGAAAATACTCCTCAGAATTTTGGATTAATTATTGTAGATAATAATTCTACTGATAAAACAAGAGAATATCTTAAAGGTTTGGATTATCTTAATCTTTCACTTGTTTTTAACGATAAGAATGCAGGGATAGTAGCAGGAAGAAATCTAGGATATTTAGCATCTCGAAATCTTATTAATTCCAGTTCTTATTTTGTTTTTCTTGATAATGATCAATTTGTAAGAAAAAATTGGTTAAATAGTTATTTTTTACTAATAAATAAAGGATATGATGTGATTGGGGTTGAAGCGTGGCAAATGAGAAAAGATTTTTATCCTTTTAGGAGAATAAAATCTACAAGTGAAAATTTCAATTATATTGGTTGTGGGGGGAAGATGATAAAGGATGAAGTGATAGACAAGATAGGGTTGTTTGATGAGAGATTTTTTATTTATTTCGAAGACCCTGATTATTCTTTCCGGTGTAATGATTCAGGATACAAATTAGGTTGGAATAATTTTCCTGCAATAGATCATCAAAAACATAATTTAAGATTAGATGGAGAAAGAAAAAAATATTTTATGGAAAGTTGGAAAAAATTTGGGGAAAAATGGAAAAATCATAAATTGCCTATTTTTAATATGGAAAAGTGAATAGATAAATGTTCTCATGGAGTCAACAATGCGTAAGGTAAGAGAAATATGGGACACCAATAGAAGTATGAGACAAAAAACGAACAGTCATGGTTTTTGGTGCTGGTGTGATATGATGATGATATTAGAAGGGCAAAAATGTCCTATTTGTGGAAGAACCAATAGAGGAGATAAGAAAAAATTAAAACCAAATAGAAGTACCAGATGGTAAGATTAGGTATATATAGTAATTTTTCATGGCCTCACGTTGGGGGAACAGAGGAAGTCCTTAAGAATATAGCTGAGAGGATGGTTAATGATTATGGTTTTGATGTAACAGTATCTTCTTATAGTGTAGATAAGTATCAAATCTATAAAAATGTAAAATACGAAAAATGCCCAAAAGGGCGAGATCTTATAGATAATATCAATTATTTTGATATTATCTTTATATATAGTGATAGTTTCTGGGGTTTTCCTAATATCCTAAAAAATATTAGATTTATAGATCCTAAAATATTCTTAGCCCCTGTAGGAATGTATGATTTGTTAGGAAATCCCGAAAGGTTCAAGATATTTAAAGAGAATATAGATAAATTCCAAATTATCACTCATTCCAATACTTATCAAGATTATAAGGCATGTGTAGAGAATGATTTTCCTGTGACATTTATTCCTAATGGCGTAAATATAGAAGAATTCGACAATAATAATATAGACTTTAGGAAGAAATATAATTTAGAAAATAAGAAAATTTTACTTTGTGTATCAAATTTCTTTTATGGGAAAGGGCAGCAGTATCTACCTGATATTGGTTTAGAACTAATAAAACGTTGTTTTAAGAATTTTGTTTTCGTTTTAATATCTTCCTCAATTAAATATCCATATGAGAAATTGTTCATGGATAGATGCAAAAAGAAATTTAAATCTACAAAAGTTCCCAATCTTTTTCTCAGAAATATTCCTAGAGAAGATGTAGTAGCAGCTTTTAAGCATTCTGATGCTTTTGTTTTTCCTTCTAGAAAAGAAGTTGCTCCTATAGTTATTTTAGAGTCAATGGCGGCTAGTCTTCCGTGGGCAGCTATGTCGGTTGGAAGTATTCCGGATATTATGGATGGAGGTGATTTTGTAGGTTATTATGAAGTAGATGAGAAAGGTTATAAGGTTTTTACTCCGGAGGTTGTTCAAACTTTTGCAGGTATAGTTCACAACATGGCTGGTTCTATAATTAGAGAAGAGGTAGGTAAAGAAGGAAGAAAAATCGTAGAGGAAAATCATGACTGGAATAAAATTTGTAAACAATATTATGAGATTTTTAGTTCATGAGTGTTCCTTTATTAAGTGTGATAACGCCAATATATAATTGTAGTTCTTATCTGAAAGAGTCTTTTGAATCTATCTTTAATCAAACATTTAAGGACTTTGAATTTATTGTTATTAATGATGGTTCAACGGATGACACTTCCGATGTTGCTCAGAAGCTCTTAGAGGGCTTCTCAGGCGACTTTACGTTTATAGACCATAATACCAATAAACGCATCCCAATGAGGCGTAATGAGGCTGTGGAGGCTTCTAAGGGTAAGTATATAGCTATTCATGACGGAGATGACATTAGTATGCTTGATAGGTTCGAAAAAGAGATAGAATGTCTCGAAAAAGGGGGTATTTTTTGTGTCGGTGGACATGCCATTAAAATAAATGAATATAGTGAAGAAATTGGAGTAATGGATTATCCTTCTGAAAATAATATTCAAATAATAAGAGATTTTACACATCGATGTATGAATCCAATGATAGATCCAACTACTATGTTCAGAAAAGATATTTTTAATAAATATGAAGGCTATACCTTAGAAAAGATAATATATACTGTTCCCGATATGGACTTGTGGTTAAAGGCTGTCTTGGACGATTATAAATTTTATAATATACAGGAGTCGATAATTAAATATAGAGTAAATAGTAAAGGAATGACAAGGGAACATAAGCGAGAAATGATAAATGCCCACATGATAGTATGGAAAAGATTTATGATAGAGTGGAGGAAAAAGAATGCATAAAGTTAAAATCTCGAACAAAGAAAAATCTTCATACGGGAATATGAGGATATGGCTTGATAATATGGAACTGGAAGGAGTTGTTTCTTATAGAATGGAGGTTCGTGTAGGAGAACCCACTTGTATAAGTCTTGATCTTCTTGTTGACGGGGTAGAAACCGTAGTTCCCTATAAAAATGAAAAAATCAGTAGATTTGAACTCATTGATATTGAGAAAGAATAGGAGATAAATATGGCTGCATTTGTAAGACCTATAACCTTTCAAACGGCAAGAAACAGAATGGCTACAGCCTTTAGGGACGATCCTGATTTTAGGAATAGTTATAAAGCAAATATTGCCATGTTGATTTATGATGACCAGTGTTCGGGAGAAGAGGGATATTATGATAGACCTTCTACAGATCTTGATACTGTACCAGGTTGTAATGAAATAGCAGATAGATTATTAACTTTGATTTTCGGAGATGTTCCTCCTGATGAAAAACCTGAAATTCCCGAAGAAACCGATTTTAAAAAAGAAATTGTTAGTAGATATCAAATGCTTGATATCTGATTATTAAAGGATTTTTCGTTATTATTCTTAATAATATAAATAGATTTATGGTTTTTTTAAAGGTTCTTTTATAATGAAATATTTACCATCATGGATAATAGACCTGTTGGAAAAAGGAGAAATGAAGTGTTACAATTGTGAGAGAAAATTTAACGGAAATAGTATTCTGGCTGTTGGAATAAAAAAAGGTATAGAAAATAACAAAATAGAAGCTTTATTTGTTGATCTAAGATGTACGAATTGTAATAAAAGTGCTACATTTGAGATAGCAAATCATACTTTACAAGATTTAGCATATAATATTCTCGATGAAATGGAAGTACAAGTGGAAGATGAAGAGATTTCTTCTCCTATCAAAAGAATAAAGAAAGTGTCTTCTGAGTCAATTCCTAATAAAAGAAAAATAATAAAGAGCAAGATAACTAGAAAAGAGATTAAAGAGCATGTTGATTTTTTGGAATCTGCTAAGACGCATGAAGAGATTCTTATAGCTATGGGTATGTCTCCAGAAGAAATAGAATTTTATAATATAAAAAAAGATAATAAGAATGGAAAATAGAGTCAGTGATTTTAAGTTAGCAAAAAGTATTCTTACGGCAATATGTCGAAGGAATAACTATAATTTCGTAGATATCAATATTGATTTTGATGGAGAGAAATCTATCGGGGATGGTTATTTAAATATAGGTAAAACAAAAAATATTGCTCATACGATTTATAAAATAATAAGCGAATATGTAGATAATTCCTTTTATATATTTGATTGTCCTCTTTTTAATGATGAGGAGATGAAAGAAAGATTTTTAACAAATCTAGCGGCATCTTTAAGAGGAGTTTTGTATGATCTAAATGGATTTCAGGATTATCTTGAAGAATTAACATTACAGGGTCTATATCAAAAACCTCTAATCTGGATTCTGATGAAAGATCTTGTTTGTCCTATTTTTCATCTTCCATTAGCAGATGTTAAGATAGTGACAGGAGACAATCCTTATATAGATATTGCCAGATATTATAAAAAAGGTGATATAGAAAAGAACGGAGAAGTTAGTTATCCTTTTGTTTTTGTGAACGAGATAGGCAATAAACCTGTTCAGAATGCTTTTATTTTTGTTGAAGTTCTCAAGGCTTATGGTCTGTCTCCAGTAGAGGTTTTAAAAGATCTTTTCAATAGCGATCTTTATCGGAAAATAGAAGGAGTATTAATTCTCTTTTTTGATGAAATGTGTAATGTTGAATTATTCATATCTACATTGATTAGAATTTTAGATATTGACTTAAGAAGCTTTAAAACATCTAGTAAACTGGAAAAACTTAGTAAGTTTGCTCAATTTAGAAATAATTGGGATACTACCTCTCAATGGTGGTATTTAGGTCTCTTAGAAGGGATGCTAGAGCCTGCTAGAGGGGCTGATTGGACGACCTATGAAGGATTAGAGCCATATATAAAAGCTTTTTGGAATAAAGTAGAAAAGGTTAGAGAAAATAAGGAGAAAAGTGGGAATTTTGACGGTATACCTTTTGAAGAATTGTTGAGAATAAAGGTTCCTCAGACAACAGGATATAAGGCAGACCCTACTATAACACTTCAAGGATTGCTTTCTTCTGTCAGAGTCTGGTAAAGTGATAAAAGGTTTGTTATAATGGCAAGAAGTTATAAAGAAATGGAGATAAAAATGGCTAAGAATGAAAAGAATGAAAAAGTGTTTCCTGTTGTAAATAAGGAAGTAAAAGAGGTTATAGAAAAATATGAAGTACAGATTAGAGAAACTCTTGTCAAGGCGATAGAGGCTTCTAATCTCTTAAAAGATGGGAAACAAATACTTACTTTTAATAAATTAAGTGGAGTTGTTCAGAAATTAAACGTTCTCCACAGTCATATCAAGGATTGGAATGAAAAAGATAGTAACTGAAAATTATTTAAAATTATCATCTGATCTTAAAGATAGTCCTCCAGTCAAACCTACTGATAAAGATAAGGGTCCAGGAAAAAGTTTATTTGTAAAAGATAAAGATACAGAGGAAAGTATCAAAGAAAAGTGGCAAGGTAAGAAGAAGAAAAAGAAACGTAATAAGTAGGTTCATCAGGAATTAAATGAGTCATATCTTAGATAGATATGTAGATTGAAATAATGCGTAATATTATATTGTCGATTGATCACACCGTTACCTATATCGAGGGTAAACTGGGGAAAGATGTCTATAAAGGTTTAAAAAAGCATCTTGGGTATTTGCCTGAAGATGCTTTTTGGATGATAAAACATAACTCTGAAAAAAGCAAAAAAGAAGGGAAGAAATGGAAACAGGGTTGGGATGGTTATATCTCAACCGTTTGCTGGAATAAGCAATTCTGCAAATGTAATATTAAAAAAGAGGGAACTCATTTCAAATCTGGTTTAATAGGAAAAGCTCTTAAATTTTTTGATGAAAATAATGTTAGTTATAAAATAATTGATATCCGTAAAAAAACTCCAAGAACAAATAGTCTTTCTTTGTCAAATGAATTAGAATATAGAGATTATCAGCAAGAAATAATTAAAAAGGCTCTAAATACAGATAGAGGTATTATTAAGGCTCCGACCGGCTCAGGAAAAACCGCCGTAGCTTGCGGGGTAATTGCTGGTAGTGGAGTTTTCCCTACTATTTTTTATGTTCCTTCTAAGGATCTTCTTCTTCAGGCTAAAGATGAAATTGAAAAATTTGTGCATCGTAATGGAAAACCTGTAGAAGTAGGACAGATCGGAGCAGGGAAAAAAGATATAAAAGATATAAATGTAATGACGATACAAACTGCTGTTAGGGCTTTAGGTGGAGTATGGATCAAGTATGATGAAGAAGATTATAATGAAGATGACACCGATCTCAAGGATTCAAGAAAAGAAATAGCAGAGTTGATAAGAGAATCAAGATTAATTTTTATAGATGAATGCCAACATGTTTCTTCAGAGACATGTCAAATAATTTCTGATAATTCCATTTTGTGTCAATATAGATATGGGATGAGCGCAACGCCTTGGCGTTCAAAGGGAGATGATATACTTATAGATGGTTGTTTCGGGAAATGTATTGCTGAAGTATCTGCTTCTGATCTTATTAGAAGGGGATATCTGGTAAAACCTCGCATTTACTTTTTTCCCATGAGCAATATGAGAGGAACGAAGTGGTCTAGTTACGCAAAGGTTTACAAACATTGTTTAGTAGAAAATTCAAAACGTAATGAATGGATTGCTAAATCAGCTATTAAATTAGCTTCAGAGGGTAGAAATATCTTAGTTCTTTGTCGTCAGATAGCACATGGGAAAATATTAGAAAAGCTTATTCCAGATAGTGTTTTTATGCATGGTTCTCATTCCGCAAAAAAACGTAAAGAACATCTGGATAAAATGAGATCTGGGGAAGAAAGAATAACACTTGCGACTTCAATTTTTGATCAGGGGATAGATTGTAAGCCTCTGGATGCTTTAATTCTAGCAGGATCGGGTTCCTCTAGCACGAGAGCCTTGCAAAGAATAGGAAGAATTTTGAGACCCTATAAAGGAAAAGAAGACGCTATAGTAATAGATTTTATAGATAGATGTAAGTATCTGGAATCTCATAGTCGTAAGAGGGAAAAAATATATAGAACGGAACCAGAATTTGACATTGTGAAATGTGCAGGGCTTGATTAATGAAAAAAGCGATAAAAAAAGAAATAGAAAAATTGGAAAAACTGAGGTCGAAAAGTTTTGATTTATGGAATAGCTGCGATTGGGCTTGTCTCTCTTATCAAACGGTTTTTTCTGAATCTTTTATGAGATATTTTCAACATACAATAAGTTGGATAGATATTTCTGTGGTTCAAGATCTTTCTGAGGAGTTTATCAGAGAATTTCAAGACAAAGTTTATTGGAACCATATCTATGAGCATCAAATTCTTTCCGAATCTTTTATAAAAGAATTTAAACATAGAGTAGATAAAGCAATTTTAAAAGATAAATCAATTACTACTCCTAGATTCGAATTGATGGATATAACATAATGAAAAAATTAGTTGCCTCTGAGAAAGAAATTAATTTTGCTAATGGCAAAGCTATTGAGACATTAGATTCTAAATTATCTTTAATAAACAAACAATTATCTCTTTTTAAAAACCCCTATGTTGGAAATAAACGAAAGATGATTCCTAAGATTATTAAGGCTTTGGAAGATAATAATGTAGAATATAATAGCGTTCTTGATTTATTTTCTGGTAGCGGTTTTGTTTCTATGGCAATGAAAATGTTGGGAAAAGTTGTATATTCTAATGATTTATTATCTTCGTCATATATTTATTCTTTAGCTTATATTGAGAATCCTGGATATGTGTTATCTGATGAAGAAAAAGATATTTTATTGCAACCTGTTTCTGATATTAAATTTTTTCCAAAGCTTTCAGACAAATTTAAAGAAAGATTTACGAAAGATGAAATGAACTTTCTTCGAAATATTTATTCTAATATTACAGATATTTTGGGTTATCCTATTCCTCTACCTGGGACTAATAAAAATAGTAATTTTTATAAAAGTTCTTTATCTTTTGCTTGTTTACAAATGTATATTATTGAAAAATGTTTTGTTGGTGGTAGGATGAGTAATAATCAGGTAATAGCAAAAGTAAAACATCGATTGAATCACCAAAGAAATTATGGATCTGAAATGACGGGTAAAGGTATACGGTGGATAGGAGATGTTTATCCAGAGGATCCAAATAAGGGTAAGCACCGAGCATTTAATTTTGATGCCATTTCCCTATTGAAACATTTTTCTTTAAAAGATATAGATCTTGTTTATGTAGATCCTCCTTATGGGGGTTTGTCTTCTAATTATCCTGAGATGTATCAATTTTTTGAAGAATATATTGTTGGTCGTGGAAAAAATTATAATAATAGATTTATTGACAAAAAAAACTATGGTAAGAATTTTGCAGAAATGATAAAATTGCTCAACGGTTTTTCCTGTCTAGCAATTAGCTATAATAATGGTGGCTGGGCCAAAATAGATGATATTTTGAATATTATTAAAAAGTATAGGAGTTCTGTTATTGTAGAAGAGTTTGATTATGATTATAAGTATCGAATTCAGGAAAGTAGAAAAGATAAAGCAAAGGAGTATTTAATAATTGCAAGATAATAAAACTGATAAAATAATAAATGAAATTATTAGTGATTTGGATGGGGTGGATGTATCAAAAGTAGAGTTAAAGAAAGAAGGTCCGAAGCGAACAAGAAGAAAAAAAGAAGAAATGATAGTTTTTAGAGAGGAAAAGAAAAAAGAAGCTAAAAAAAGACAGCAACTAGAAGTTTTGGATATGTATCAACCTGATGAAATAGAATGGGGGGTTTATCGCAAAAAGAAAAGGACAAAACCTAAAGAAGTAATAGATGAATGGACAAAAGTTGATTTTGTGTTATTTGCCAGAAGTCTTTATCTTCAAAAATTTAAAAGGAAATGGGATTTGCGTATTCCTGCTGCATGTATAGAGATTGGAAGAATCCGCGATGAATTAACAGATATTTTTGGTATCGCCACTAATTTATTAATAAGAGATTATATTTTCTTCTTTTTTCAAAATCATATTGATTATTGTGTTAGGAAAGAAAAGGATTTCTATTTTTCTCAAATGAGAAAAAAAAGCATTATTGAACATTTTTACGATCAGTATGATTATAAGAAAAGTTTTGAAGATAAAATAACCAAAGGACAGGATAAGAAAGAATCTCTTTTAAATAGTAAAGCAATAAAAAATTCCTGTTCGGTAAGTATGAAAAACCTAGTTTTTAATTATGGTATAGTAATAGCTATCAATTGGCTTATTATGAATAAAAAAGTGGATAGTATAGCTGCGGTAGAAAGAGTTTATAATTCTTGTGTCGGTTTACGAAAGAAAAAGCTTTTTAAGGTTGTTAAGAAATCAACTGAGGAATGGTCTCCATATCCGACATGGTTTGTTTTTAAGAAAGATGATATTGATTCTTTTGCAAGAAGATTATTGGGTAAGTCTGCTTCTATAAAAACAGAATTTAGTGATTCTGATATTATTAATAATAATTTCACTTTTATAAAAGGAAAATGAATGAGTAAGGTGTTTTCTGTAAATGAAAATATAAGAGAAGAAACTGTACAATTGGTCCTCGAAGATGGGAAAATGTATGGTCAAGTTTCTATAGATGTTGCGTTGGAAATGGCAAGTGAGAAAAAACTGGATTTGGTTGAAGTTTCTCCTCCTCTTAATGGTAAAGCGGCTATTTGTAAGTTGCTGGATTATGGTAAGTTAAAGTATAAAAAGAACAAACATAAAAAGAAAAATAAGGAAGTGGTAAAAGAAATAAGACTAAGTTTGAATATTTCAGACCACGATATTGGGTTTAAGAACAAAAAAGTGATGGATTTTTTGGAGAAGAAATTTAAAGTGAAATATGTTCTAAGACTGAAAGGGGGGGAAAGAAGGCACAGATTGGAGGCTCAGCAAAAGATGGATAAATGGTTGGAGATATTCAAAGATTGTGCTAAATGGGATGAAGTACAATTATTTGATGATTCTTTTTTTACTATACTTTTTCCTTTGAAGTGAAAAAAAATAGTATATAATAACATCATCGTATTTTGATTTGATTAAGGTTCTATATAAAAAAAGGATTTGAAAATGCCGCAGAAAAACAAAGATTCACAAAGTAAAGATATACCTGAAAGCAAAGAATTAAGGGAAAGCAGAGAGACTTTAAAGATAATGGCTGATGATACGTTTAAGACGGACTTTACGGCTCATTTAAGAAGTCGATATCCTTTGTTCTATATAACAACTAATGAAGAAAAAAGGTTTTTGCAGTTTATAGACCATTATGCAAAGGTTGAGGGATATCAGGTTCGTATCTGGGATTGTTTTAGAGGATTGATAGAGATGCCAGGCGGAGAAGTCATAGATGTAGCTTCCCATGATGCTAAAGACCCTTCTTATATTTTAGAACATATCAGGGGGGAAGCTAATAATTTTTATAATAATCCCAATGCTGTTACTCAGAAGAGGGAAGAAAATGTTAGAGGGATTATATATATTCTGTTAGATTACTTCCGATTCATGGGAACAGAAGATAATATACAGCCAGATATAGAAAGAAGATTAAAATCTCTTGTCAATATAGATAGTATAGTTACAACTATCATAACAGGCCCAACTTATAGAGCTAGTAGTGTTTTGGAAAATTTAATACCAGTAATTGATTTTCCATATGCTAATAGAGAGGAAATCAGACAGGCTTTATGGCAGGTTGTTAATGGGGTGAATGATAAAATAACAGACATAAACGAGAAGACCAAGAAAATGGAGGAAGTCTTAATTAACTCCGTAAGCGGTTTGTCTTTGTCGGAGGCTCAGACTGCTTTTGCCAAATCTCTGGTAACTCATAAAGGGTGGAATATAAAAACTATCCTGGAGGAAAAGAAACAGATTATTAGTAAAAGCGGAATATTGGAATACCATAATAATGATATTTCGATAAGCGATGTGGGGGGATTGAAGAATCTGGTTCAATGGATAAAAAATAGAGTAGTTTGTTTTTCAGAAGATGCCGAAAAATATGGATTGAAAAAGCCTAAGGGATTATTGGCGATAGGGATGCCAGGATGTGGCAAATCGTTAACTTGTAAGGCTATTAGCGATACATGGAATATGCCTTTGCTGAGAATGGATTTCGGTAAACTTTTTGGAAGCCTTGTTGGACAATCTGAAGCTAGGGCTAGAGAAGCTTTAAAATTGGCAGAAACTATTGCTCCGTGTATTCTCTGGATTGACGAGATTGAGAAGGGTCTTTCTGGAGTCAGGTCAAGTGGTAGGACAGATGGGGGAACAACAAGCAGAGTTCTAAGTACTTTTTTGACTTGGATGCAAGAAAAACTGAAACCTGTTTTTGTCGTAGCTACAGCTAATGACCACTCTTCAATTCCTCCTGAATTTTTAAGGGCTGGTCGTTTCGATGAAATTTTCTTTGTTGATTTGCCAAATACGGTTGAAAGAGAAGAAATATTTGGTATACTTTTGAGAAAGAGAAAATATGATCCTAAAAAATTTAATTTGAAATTATTGGCTGATAATAGCAATGATTATAGTGGAGCAGAAATAGAAAAGGCAATTGACAATGCTATGCTTCAGGGTTTTCTTGATAAAAAGAGGAAAATAAAAGAAGAAGATATTTTAACAGCTATAAAAGGTTTTAAACCTTTGTTTGAGATGAGAAAGGAAGATTTTGAGGAGATAAGAGAATGGGCCGAGTCTAGATGTATAACGGCTAATGCTCCAGATACTCGAATAGAGACTATAGCTCTTAATTCCAAGAAGGATTTAGATATAACTTAAATAATGAAAAATATAGAAATTCTCAAACAGAAATATAAAAGGAGATTTATTCACAAGCTGGAGGATTTTGATCTTTCAGATGAGAAAAAAAATCTAAATTGTTCTGTAATATCAGAGATATGGGCATATTTTGAACGTATTATTCCAGAAGATTTCTTGAAATGCAACCTGTTTGATTTGCATGGAATTACGAAAGACGAAAAAAAATTAGATACTGAAATCTTTATAAAAGCAAAAAATCTTTTTTGTAAATATTGTTGGGGAGTGGAATGGCAGAAAATAGATGAAGTTTGTAAATCTGATGATAAAAAAATAAAAAATTTCATATGGCATAATTCTGTAATGCAAAGAAGATTGCAGAATGGAGAGAATCTTGTTATTTTCGGGACATCAAGTTCCCCTGTAGGAAAAACTATTTTTGCTTCCATTGCTATGAAGGAAGCAATAAAATTAAGAAGAAAACCTGGTTTTAGAGGGCAAATGTATGAGTGGGTGGACTTATCTGTTCTACAACATGCTATAGCAAATGAGAAAGATAATAATGAGATAGGAGATTATAGGGCGTGTGATTGGCTTGTTGTGGATAATATTAACAGAATGGACATTGCCTCTTTGAAACAGAGGGAATATCTTACCGGGATGCTTAATCCTTTTTTTGTTGAAAGATATAATAATAAACTTCCTACCATTCTAGTCTTTTCTTTTGATATTGAAGAAGATATCGATATGCAAAAGTCTATGGGCTTTGGGCTGGCTAAAATTGTTAGGAGTAAACGTTCTTATAGATTAAGATTAACCCCAAAATTTAGTAGTGGTGAATAGAATGGTTCAGGAAGATATATTAAAGATAGAAAGACAATTTATATATCTATTACTACATCACAAGCCTTTAGTAAACGATTGGATAGAAAGTAGCTTAGAGATAAAGCATTTTAATAATCAATATAAAACAATATTAACGGTTATTGTTGACAGTTATGATAAAGATGTTTTATTGACGAGGAAGAGCTTCCGAAAATTTATTGAAAAGTTTAGCCTACCTATAGATCAGGTCCAACAGGATATAAGATTTAGTAATTGTCTTTCCTCTGTAGCTGATAAAAATGATTTTCCCTTGCTCTCTTCTACAATTTTAGATAACTATTTATCTGAGGTATCGGTTAGTGCTGTTAAGAGATGGAGTAAAAATAAGAAAGAAAAAGGAAATATAATTGCTATTACTGAGCTTGTTAGTGATTTAGAGAACCTTAAGGGGGATGCTTTCTCAGGCAAAGAAGTTATATATCAGGATATAAGAGATTTTTCGGAAGATAGATTAAAATATGTTGATGATGTTCGTTCTGGGGCAATTAAAGAACCTCCTCGTATTCTTTGTGGAATAAAAGAGATAGATGAAACTATGGGAACAGGTTTTGCACCAGGAATATTGACTTTATTTTGTGGTGAGCCGGGTGGATATAAGTCATGCATGATGTTAAATGTTGCCCTTAATATTTGGAAAAAAGGTTATAATGTTTTGCATATTCCGGTGGAAATGGCTGAAAGAAGAATGTATGATAGAGCTTGGGCTAGAGAGTCTCGGATCAATTCTGAAAAAATAAAAGATCCTACTAAACTTACAGATGAAGAAAGAAATAGGCTGGAAGAGGCTCAAAAAAAATGGGATGAAGAGGAAGCAAAATTCTATGTTATGCAACATCCAGATGGAACGTCAGTTGCTACAATTAGAAGACAAATAGAGAAATGTTTATCTATTTTTCAACCCAAATTAGTAGTTGTCGATTATATAGATAATTTGTATGTTGACAAAGACCGTGGGGATAGACATGATTTAGAGATTAGTGATATGTTACAAGAATTAAGGAGAATGGGACAATCTATGGGTTTTGCAGTTGTTTCAGGTGCTCAACTTGGAAGAGACTCTCTTCGGAGAATTAGAAGAGCAGGAGCTAGTAGAGATCAAAATGTTTTTACTTCTGAAGATATTAGAGGTGCTCATAGTTTCCCTATGGATGCTGATAATGTTTATGCTCAGATCCCAAATAATCAGCAACCTGATTCTTTATTAGATATTTATGTTGTTAAGGCAAGAGAAGGGAAAAAGATATTTCCTAATGGCAGGCTTAAAGCGACTCTCCTTGTTACTCCTGAAATCGGTTTAATAAGAAGTCAGGAAGATTTAGGTATTCCCGAAGATGAAGTTTTAAGCCAGTTAATAGAACTTGAAGAGGAGAATGATACTGAAGATAAAGAGGAAGTTGATAATGATGATTCTTTAGGATTTTTAGGATGAGTATACCTTATTATATAGAAAAGATTCTAAAAGAAAATAAAATTACAGATTTTCTATCAGAAAGAGGAATACATCCGGTTAAAGAATCTTCAAATAAGTTAATTTATCATTGTCCTATACATACTGATGATAAAGATCCCTCTTTTATGATCTATATAAATCAAGAATATCAAACTTATTTTTGTTATTCTTGCAAATCGGGAACTAATATTATAAATCTTTTAAGCGATATTGATAATATTTCTATAAGATATGCTATTTTTTGTCTTTCAAAGAATATAGATATAAGTGATGAAGAAGTCATAAATTCTATTATAGAAGATATGGAAAACAGCGAAATGAAAAAGAGCGAAAAAGATGATGAGATATCTAATCTTTTTTTGAAGATAAATAAAATATGTTATTACTATCTTGAAGATGCTAAGTTTGATAAAGAAGAGATTGGATTCCTAAATAGTTTTTTTGAGAAAATAGATAACACAGTTGCGGAAAGAGATTTAGAACTATTGAGAGAAACGTGTGATTCTCTTATTGAAAAAGATTTGCCTTTAAGAGCAAAACAATATACGGAAAGAAAAGAAAAAGAAGGAGTTGTATAATGCTAAAAGGGATATTGCTTGTTGCATTGCTTATTTTATTATTCCCCCTTGCAGCATGGGCGGTTTGATACACATGGACTATGTTATAGGTTAGATAATGCCAGAAGAAATGGAAGTTCAATTAGATTTTACAGATATCACCATAGTGGAAAAAGATGGTATTTTTAAGGATATTAAAGAGGTTATGCTTTCTGAATTTCCTCATCCTGATAAATGGGTATTACGGACGATGGTAACGATAGGCAGCATACAAGGTATAGGAGAAATGGATTTACAGTGTCATAGTGATGGAAGTATATATATAATGGATTATTTCCCCTCTATGGGAGATTTATATTATAATCCCGATATAATGGCAATAGCTACTTGGGCTAGGGAAAAGGGATGGGAAGTTCCCCAACCTCATGTGTCATTGGTTAAAAAAAATAAGGTATTCTGGAAACATTTTTATGATACATTGGTTGTAGATTGTGATTATTTCGATAAAACGTATGGGAAGAGACCTCAATTGGAAAGTGGAAAAGATGATAAAAAAGAAAACGGAAACTAAAGAAGTAACGGTATCAAAAATTTTATGTGATTTCTGTAGTGTCGTTATTGAGCAGAACCGTGAACTGGATGGCACGACTTGTCGGATGTGTGAAAGAGACATGTGTCCCGAACACAGGGTAGAAAGTAGAGATCCAAGAAATGACGCTGATGATTATTCGGTATATATCTGTATAGAGTGTGGCGAGATCGTTAATCCGTATTTCGATAAAATACGAGAGGTAAAAAATAATTGTTATTCATCAATAAAAAGTATTGATAAAAGAATAAAAGAAGCTCTTGCTAACAAAGGAGTGAAGTTTGTAGGGAACATAAGGGAATATAAATGATAAAAAAAGAGACAAAAACTAAAACGGTAATAGAAAAAAGACGTTTCTGTGATTTTTGTGATACTGAGTTGAAGGACCCTTATACTTATTGTAATACTAGTTGTCATATTTGTGGGAGAGATATGTGTCGTAAACATAGAACATCATATAGAGATCCAGAGTGCTATCAAGGAGGAGATTATGAGACAATGGTCTGTATAGAATGTGACAGAATATGTGATCCATATTTTGCGAAATTAAAAGGACTTCTTTATAAATATGATATTGAAACTGAAAAAATTTCAGAAGAAATGAAAAAGCTTTGCAAAGAAAATGCAGCAGGCAAAACGAAAGGAACCCAATAATGAGTTATGAAAGATGTAAAATTTGCGGAAAATATGATTTTATAGATAGACACAAATGTAGCCCTAAATGGGAAGCAACTATACCAGAGTACTATGGTGATGAATGGGTAGAAGTTTATGCTTTTGATGAAGAATCTGCTGCTGAGAATATGGCTGAAAGATACAACTCCAATGGGGATTACTCACTAATGAATGGCAACGAGATAACAGTATTAGTGAAAAAGCCCGGTGGAGAGGAAGTAAAAACGTTTATCTGCTCAGCCGAACCTGATATAATATATCATGCAACGGAACAAAAAGTTTCTAAAGAAAATGCAAAAAACAATATGTGATAACTGTGACCATGAGTTTGAAAGAGAAAATGTTTATGGGACATATTGTCCCAAATGTAATAATTTTATAAAACCTCATAAGGAACCTGAATTAGTAAAGGGAAATAAACTTAAGTTTAAAAAATTACAACATGAATTTTTAGATAAAATGAAAAAAGAATAATAGGAGATAAAAATGGCAATAAATGAAAAACCTAGTAAATTAGAATTTTGTTGGGAAAAGGGAGCTAATAAAATACAACTTGAATACGAAAATGATAAAATAACAATTATTAGTCCTCCAGCACAGGGTAATGATACTTTTTCGATAGACTTTTTTGTAGAAATTGTTGATTTCTTAAAAAAGAAAGGAATTATTTCTGCTAAAATACTTACCGAAACATCTCAAACAGTTCCATTTGGTTCCGATTCAACACTTTCTGTTCCTGTAATTGAAGGGGAAGAAAAGAAATCTACTGAAGAATCTGTTGATTTGTCTAAGTCGGATTCGGTAAAACCTTTAATGAACCTGTCTTTCGGAGAATCTGGAAAAACTCCTCCTAAACTTGCTGAAGATGAATCTGGAAAAACTCCTCCTAAACTTGTTGAAGATGAATCTGGAAAAACTCCTCCTAAACTTGTTGAAGATGAATCTGGAAAAACTCCTCCTAAACTTGTTGAAGATGAATCTATAAAAAAGAGACGTACAATAAAGAGCGGAGAAGAAAGAGATAGGTTAAAAAAACCAGAAAAAGTAATAAAGAGAAAAGAAGAAGAATAGAATGGATTATAAATGTAGAAAGGTATCTGTCGATAGGTTGCTCTCGACTCCTAAAGGTTTTTTAAAACCTCTTTGTGATACTTGTGCTACTGCTGATTGTACTAATCCTATTGAAAAAACGAGAGTTAGTTTTATTGGTATAAAAAAAGAGGTAAGAGCTTTTGTTGTAGGAGATTCTTACAGTTTTGTTATCTATTGTGAAGGATATAGTAATGCCGAAATTTAAAAGAAATATTGATATAGTAGATATTATAAGACACAGGAATAAAATGTCGGAAGAAAGAAAGAAGGGTGTTAGTCTTCTATCAAAGAATATTCGCAAAATAAAGAGACATAGTTTAACAAAGGAGATTCATTACCCGTCTTTTAAAGAATCTTTTGATTATGTTGATAATATTTTTCCTAATGTTAATATCAAGGATATAGTTGTCTATAAGGTGAATCGTGCTTTTCTGGAAAAAATAGGTTATCAGGGAGTTGGAGGATTTTACGACAAGATTTATAAAACAGTTGTTTTTTCTTCTTCTATCTTGCCTGGGAATAGAGGAGATATAGATAGGTGGTCTGTTAGAGGAAAAATTAGTAAAGACGAAACTCTAACCCATGAGCTTTTGCATTATTGTTATTTTGAGGAAAATATCAGTACTAGCGTAGATATGCAGGAAGAATTTGCTTATGGATGGTCTTACGGATATCTGAAGACAAAAGGATATACAGACGATAAGATAATTGCTGACAATTACTTGCCCCACTTGTTCAATGTGGCAAGAAAAGTTGTTCTTGGAAATATTTTGGCAAGAGATGGAATAAAAACAGAATGGAATAATGCTTCTACTCGAAAGAGAGAAAGAATTTATAGAAAGTATAATAAAGAAATTTATAATAGTTCTTTAGAGATAGCGAGAGAAAGAGGGAAGCAAATTATAAAGATATATTGTGAAAAATGTGGTAGCGAAAGAGTCGGAAAAAATATAGAAAACAAAAAGATAAATAGATACGATTTAATGGATATCTAAAATGAGTTATAGATATGAGACTAGGAATTATGTTTTTAATTTTAAAGATAAAGATGATTTAACAAGACAATTAAGGAGGTTTGAAGAATCTTTAACGAGAGGAGAATTGCCCCCTGATATATCTTTCGAAAATTTTCTATCTATGTGCGGAGCACATAATAGAAATAATGTGGGATTAGGGGTAATGGGAATAGAAAGTATTGAACCCAACCTTTCTCCTGTAACAAATCTAGTTAGCGGAGTAGATTACGGACAAACATATAATTCTGGCTCAGAAGAAATAGAATATACTACTCTTACTAATTCTAGTTGTGAAATTAGTTATATTCCTACTAGGATTCAGAATAATTTTAATCAAGAATATTATGCAGATTTTATTGAGAATCCTCCGCAACAGTCTATGCAAAATTATAGACAAGAATACGTACAAGAATATATAAATAGAAAATGTCTTGAAGAAGATAAAAAAGAAGATAAAAAGAAAGATAATAAATTAAATAGATTTGAATTAATGGATTTTGATAAATAGAGGTAGAATGAGTCCGAATTACCAATTTCAACACCCTAAAACTAAAAAAATATTTGAAGAATTAAGATCTTTCAAAGATATAAATAAACCTTTTTATGCACCTGATGATGTAAAGTGCAAAAGAGTTTTATTTCCTTCTCCTGTATCAATAAGCAAAAAAGGTAAAGAAGTTTTTGAACAAGATCCAGAATATGTTAAGAAAGTGAAACCTAAATATGTAAAATATCGGGATGGACATCGAGAAAGGTACGATCCTACTAAGCATTTTTGAGAAGTAAAATGAGGTTTTTAAGACAAGAGTATATTGTTACTACTATCTCTGATAGAAGTTTTTCTGATACAGATACTATAAAACATGTTTTATCTGCACTTAAAAAAGAAAATATAAATTTTACATTGTCTACCAGAAAACCTTCTGAATGGGGTCATAGTAATTTGTCTTTAAACTATGAAGAAGTAAGAGTCAAAGAAGTAAAAGAAGATTCTGTGGATTTCATTATTTTTAATAGATCTTCTATTACAAATCTTACTAATATTCCTTTTGATAGTATTATTGAAATTCTAGCTATTACTAAAAAGAATAATATTTTAGAACAAGACAAGAATCCAGATAGGTGGGGTTTGATGGATATAGAAGAGAAAGAAGAATAAATGGCTGTTGTAAACATTAGTGATCTTAATCCTGAGAAAAGAGCTTGGTTGGAAGGGTATTGGAAGGGTTATTTTTCAGCAGAGTCTCTTGCTCAATTTTTGGTTGATGAAACTTTATTAGAGGAAAGAGTAAAAGATAAAATTCATATTTCTAGATGGGAATTATTAGATATAGAGGGAAAAGAATAAATGGCTGTTATAAAAGTAGGAGATCTTGATGACGAAATACAAGAATGGCTAAGAAAATATTGGAAATATTCGGGAAAATTGTATTGGGATGAGCTTGTTGACAAAGATCTGGTATTAGAGAAAATAGAGGAAACAGATCCATTATTATTTGACCAAATAAAAAATCCTGAGAAATATAAAATTTCTAGATGGGAGTTATTAGATGTATAAATTAACTTATATTACTGGCAACAAAACACAGGTTCAATGGACGAGATCATATGTTTCTCTTTTTGAATTAGAGAAATGTGTATATGGACTATTGATTGGTTGTGCATCTATTGTATATATAAAAAATGAAGAAGAAAGTGAAATTTATAAGTATAGATATAAACATAATTATAATATAGATGTAGATTGGGCAGATTTTTTGTGGCATATAGATAGAAAAGTTTTAAGACATAATAATTTTAGATGGAGATTATTAGATATATGAAAAAGTTTTCTAACAAAAATTTTGTTCACTTACATTGCCATACAGAATACTCGCGTCTGGATGGATTAGCTAAACTTCCTGAGTTAGTTTTAGAAGCTAGGAAAATGGGTTTTCCTGCTTTAGCTATAACTGACCATGGGAACGTTATGGGATGGATAAAGTTTATTAAGGAATGTCAAGCGACTAAAAATAAGAAAGACGAAGATATTCCTTATCCCCCAATTAAACCTATCTTAGGAATGGAAGCGTATTTTTGTAAGCAGATGGATATTGGGCAATATGATGTTGATAGGGCTAAAAATAAAACCCCTAAAAAATTACAACCAAATGGAAGAAGAGGAAATAAACACCTAACATTATATGCTAAAAATTATGAAGGCTATCAAAATCTTTGTACGTTATCACAAAAAGCATGGACAGAAGGTTTTTATTTTGACCCAAGAATAGACATAGAACTCCTGTCTAAACATTCCAAGGGATTAATAATAGGCTCTGCTTGTTTAAAAGGATTGATTAATAATCTTCTTTATAAAAAAGGTTACGAAGAGGCAAAAAAAGTTTGTGAAGTATTTAAAGAAATTTTTGGAGAGGATTTTTTTCTGGAAGTTATGTATCATGGGCTGTTCGAACAAAAAACGATTATTCCTCAGATATTTAAACTATCTTCTGAATTAGATATTCCAGTACTTTGTACCAATGATGTTCATTACGTAAAAAAAAGTCAGGCTAAGGCACAAGAAGTTCTTATGTGCATGAATATGTCAAAGAGCATAAAGGATCCTACGCATCTTAAACATCCTTATCCTGAGTTTTATTTGAAAAGTGCAGAAAAAATGGGGAAAATATTTGGAAGTAAGCCTGAATGTATTCATAATACTTTTTATATATCTGAAAGAATTGATACTGATGATATTATAAAGAATCTATTTGGAGGAATGAGACTACCTAAATTCGATATTCCCGAACAATATAAAAATTCATATGATTATCTTTGTTTTCTTGCGGAAGAGGGGTTGAAAAGAGTTGGATGGGATAAAAGTAAAAGACATGTTGAAGCTCTCAAAAGAGAATTAGAAGACGTGAAAGTAGCTAGAGATAATAATAATTATGATTTTTCGACTTATTTTTTGATAGTAAGAGATTATGTGAAGGAAGCAAAAAAGATGGGAGCTTTAGTCGCACCTGGACGTGGTTCGGGTTATGCTAGTGTTTTATTAAGATGTTTAGGAGTAACATACGGGCTGGATCCAATAAAATATAAATTTTTATGGGAAAGGTTTCTAGGATTTCAAAAAACTCAATTTATTATGGACAATGATTTCGGATTTTAGAATGAAAAACATTAGAGAAATAATTATTAAAGAAGTTGCAAAGAAATATTCTCATGATATTGAAATGCTCAAAAAAGTTAATGAGGAATTAGACATTTTAGAAATCACGGAAGGAATTAATGATATAAATAATTTGGAATCTTTTTACAATATCTGGCAAGAAAATAAAAATAAAAAAGGTGACAAAAATATTATAAATAGCTGGACTGCATATACTTTAGATATGACTTCTGAAAAACCTAAAGGGGAATTCCTGCCTCTCAGAAGAGTTTTTGCAAGAGCAGGATTTCCTGATATAGATACGGATTTTGATGATGAGACTAGAGATAAAGTTTATGATTATATTATAAAAAAATATGGGAGAGAAGATGTTGGGAATATAGGGACACACGGAGTATTGAAATTCAAATCTTGTATTACAAGAATTGCTAAAGTTTTTGATGTAGCTAATGCTTACCACAAGGGAAAAGATGCTTATATAACTGAGAATAAAAGAAAAGTAGATGAGATATTAGAACCTTTTCCAAAGAAAGGTCTACAGAAGGTAAAAGATAAGACAGGAAAAAGTCATCTTGTTAATTCTTTAAAAGAAGCTTATAAATATTGTGAAGAATTTAAATATCATATGGATAAGCATCCTGATGTTTTAAAAAATGCTATAGAAATAGAAAAATTATTTGCAAATTTTGGATATCATCCGTCCGGTTTATGCATTTCTAATATCCCGTTAAGCAAAATTGCTCCGCTTAGGACAGCTAAGAAGGGTATAGTGGCTACTCAATTTACTATGGAAGAATTGGAGGATATAGGATTAATTAAATTTGATGTTTTAGCTATATCTACTTTGACTGTTATAAAAAAAACATTAGAGATGATAAAAGAAAATTACAGTTTGGATATAGACATAGAGAATTTGCCGGTAAATGATAAGTTGGCATTCGACATGTATAAGTCAGGAAATTTAGATGGAGTTTTTCAATGTGAATCTTGGCCGATGCAGGAAACGATGAAAAAAATGAAAGTAGATACTATTAATGATATAATGGCTGCAATTTCTTTATATCGCCCGGGACCTATGGGAAATATTCCAGAGTATTGTTTAAGGAAAGATGGTTTCAGTAAAATTGATTATTTTCACTCTTCTATTAAACCTTTTGTGAAACCTATTCTTGAAATTACTTATGGAATAATTTGCTATCAAGAACAGGTAATGCAGATTTGTAATTCTTTAGCAGGTTTTTCAATTGCAGACGGTTATGTAGTAGTCAAAGCTATCGGCAAGAAAAAGAAATATTTGATGGAAAAATATGAAAAACGTTTTGTTGAAGGAGCAGTAAAGAAAGGAATTCCAAAAAAAGTAATTCAAGAGTACTGGGAAAAGTTTATTGTACCTTTTGCTTCTTATGGATTTGTCAAATGTCTCGATGGTGATACTTTAATTAAAGATAAAAAAAATAGTGGAAAAATCTATAAATTAGATTATTTAGAAAAAGAATATAGAAAGGGGAATAATCTCAATATTGTTCTAGATAGCTACAAAGATGGTAATATTGTTGGAGATGAATTAGTAGATGTTTTTGAGACAGGAGAAAAAGATGTTTATGAAATAGAATTGAGTAATGGGATCTTGTTGAAAAGTTCCTTGGATCATGAATTTTTGTGTACTGACAAAAAAATGCACACAATCAATGAAATAATGAAAAATGATTTAGAAGTATTATACAATTAAATTAAAGGATAATTTTATTTTATGCAGTAATAAATAAGACATAAGCATATTAAGGAGAATGAACAATGAATTCTATATGGAATAAAATAGAATTAAGTACTCAGAAAAAAAATAAATTAAGAAAATTATTTTTTCAAAAGAAACCAATAATTTTAATTTGTAAAAAAATAGGGATAACCCAAAGAGTTTTTTATAGGATTGTAAATGAAAACAGTTGGTTAAAAAAAAGAGAAAGATATTGGTTATATTTAATAAAAAAAGCATATAGAAGAAAAAAATCAATACAACAAATCTGCAAAGAAAAAAATATAAATAGTGTTGAAATTCTTAATAGAATAAAAAGAAAATATAAAATTAAAACTCAAAGATTTAATATTCATAATAAAAGAATTGATATGGACACCAAGCAAAAGATGATTCAGGATTATAATAATTTAATATCTTCTAATCAAATTTGTAAGAAATATGGATTTAAAACAAGAAAAACTGTATTAGATGTTTTAAAAGAATATAATATACCAAGAAGAGAGCCTAAAATAATAACTTATTATAATGAAGATTATTTTAAAAAAATAAATTCTCATGATAAAGCTTATATATTAGGGATTTTACTTACAGATGGTTATATTATAAGAGATTATGAAGGTTTTGGTATTCAGCTTACTGAAAACGATGGATATTTGTTGTCTAATATGGCGAAAAGATTAGGAAAATCTACTACAATAATACATATAAATTACGATAATAAAAGAAAAAAGGCAAAATTGAATAATTGGAAGAAATTTTTTAATTCTAGAGATATGGAAAGAATGTGTTGTTATAACGGGAAGATGGCATATGATTTGAAGAAACTAGGAGTTGTTAAAAATAAAACACATATTGTAAGATGTCCTAAAATACCTAAAAAATATTTATCATCATTATGTAGGGGAATGTGGGATGGAGATGGATCTATAGGAATAGCAAAGACGGGGAATATATGGTGTAGGATAACGTCCGTATCAGAATTTTTTATTAAGGATTTACAAGAAATTGTTCCCTTTCCAACATCTTCTAAAAATTATTTCAAAAATGGAATTCGTTATGATTTAAGAATTTGTCAAGGGAACAAACAATCAATAGCCTTTTTAAAGTGGATTTATAAAAATAAAGAAGATTTGTATTTGGAAAGAAAATATGAAAAAGTGCAAGATAAAATCAATTAAATTTATTGGCAAAAGAAAAACATATAATTTATCTATGAAATCCGATCAGCATAATTATGCTATTTATGACTATAGAACGGGCAAGAGCGTTTTTAGTCAGAATAGCCATGCGGGAGCCTATAGTATGACTTCTTATATAACAGCTTTTCTTAAAGCGAATTATCCTGATGAATTTATTTGTAGCCTATTGTCTGTCGAAGCTGAAAGGGCACATTGGGATAAAGTGGAAAATTTTGAAAGAAGTTTTGGAAAGAAAATGGATATCACTATTCTTTCTAGAAATATTAACAATTGTAAAGTCAATTATACAATAGAAAAGAAGAAAGACAAGTCATCTGGCGTAGATAAAACGGAAATTCGGCCTGGTTTATTATGTAAGGGTTCTGGTTTAGCCCCTGCAAAGAATATCGAAGAAAATCAACCTTATGAGAACCTTCACGATTTTGCTAAAAGAACTAGTTTTTCTGTTGTTGATACAAGAGTTATAGATTCTCTGTGTGAAGCTGGTTTTTTCGGAGAAAAAGGAAAACGTAATAAGGAAAAAATGGTAGAGAATTTTTCCAAAGTGAGACAAGACATAAAGACTGCTATGAAAAAAGGGATAGAATCTGTAGATATTTTTAATTAAAGTCTTTCAAAGTGATTTTTTAATTTGTATTCTAATTAAAAGAGAAAAAAATGAAAAATGAAACACGAGTTAGAAGTGCTGCAAAAAGTGTATGGTGGAGAATTTTTGGAGTTATTATTTTAGCTTCAATCACTTACTTTTTTACGGGTTCTTTTAAAGAGACAACGTTAATTACATTTATTCATCATGCAACTTTTTTACTTGTTTTTTATCTACACGAAAGGATGTGGTTAAAAATTCCTTTTCCCAAGAAATATCTATCAAGATCTTTGTGCAAAATGTTTACTTATGAAACATTATGTGGAAATATTATTCTTGGAACTATTGCTTATTTTGTTACTGGGGGCCGGGAGGATACGACTGTTTGTATAACTTTGACGTATATTGGAATAAAACATATTATGTATATAGCTAATGAGTTTATATGGAAAAAAATTAAATGGCAAAAAAATAAACTTTAAAAGTGATTTATTATTAATTATAATTAATGGAATTGTTTAGGTAATTCTGATTATAGGAGATCAAAAATGGCAGATAAAAAAAAGGTAGAAGAAAAGGTAGAAAAAATGAAAACATCCAGGATAAGAAAAACGATTAACCGTAAAATTCAGACAGCTAGTTTCGAACAGTTAGATGTTAATGTAGAGATAGAAGAAGAGATTGAATGGACTACTCCAAAAGAAAGAATGGAAAAGACAGATAAAATAACAAAAGTTTTAGTTATAGATTTTATGAGAACGTTTAATAAAACTCTTGAACAGCTAAAAATAGATAGGAAATTAGGGAAAATTACTGCAACTTCCTTACCTGTGTCTACCGAAGAGGATAATAATAATAAAAAAGAACATGATTTCGATTTTTTAAGCGAAGGGTAAAATGGCAAAATCTAAAAAAGAAAAACAAGATTTTTTGGAGATGTTTAATGAAGTTGATAATACATCAGAAGAAGATAGTAAAAAGAACGGAAGTTTAGACGATTCTTTAAAAGAAGAAAAAGAAGACATTTCAGATTTCGTTGATCAAATTGAAGATAAAGGTAAAGATTTAGGAGAGGGGAAAGATCCCTCTCTGCAACTTATAGAACTTCCAGAATCCTTAATCTCTGAAGAACAAGAAGAACAAGAAGAAGAACAAGAGTCTATAGAGAAAGCCTCTGAGACTACAAGAGAATTAAAAATAGTGAACGGAGAAATACAATGGATGTTAGAGAGTCCCTCTGGTTTATATAATGCTTTTTATAAAGATAAAAGGGAATTTATAAAATATTGTTTAGAAAATGTAGGGGGATATTTACCTTTTGATAAATGGGCAAAAGAATTAATTGATTGTAATGTTGATACCACAAGCGAAGTTTTTGATAGCGTAAAATACGGACAACAAATGGACGAAGTACAACAGATGAGACAAAGAGTAAAAAATATACAGCTTAAATGTAATAATCAATATTTCCTTTGGGATAGATTTATTTCTTTATTAAGAGGTTCTCTTGCAAGAATTCAATATCTAAAACCTCAAGTAAAACAAGATGGGCTTATTTATGAACATATGAAAGATATTGAATTATATTTTGCTAGATTGAAAAATTTATTTAATTCTGGACATGAAGTGATGAAAACACTTGACGGAGCATATGAAACTTTAAGCAGAAAAGCAACTATAACTATGCCCCTGAAAAGTGGGGATAGATATGAAAGAACAAATGAAAAAGATGTTAGAGAAAGCATAAGTAGTTTCGATACTCTTCCTGAAAATTTTCAAGTGGAAAAAAAGTCAGAATCGGGCGAAGTTGAATGGGGATAATTTATTAAATAAAAAGCTTTAAAAGTGATAGAGAATATATTAGAAACGTTTAGTTAGAAGTATCTTATTTTTTAAAGGAGATTTTGTTATGGGAAAAGAGTACATAGAATGGGGAGATGCTATCCCTGTCGGAGATAGTGGTCCTCAAACAAGAATAGGTCGTTTATTCTTGAAGGGTGGTAATGCTTATATGGTTCGTCCAGTTCATAAGGCGGTAAGATTTTTTAAATATTTTCTTTATGATGATGATAAAAAACTGAGAACTGCTATTGTTGCTGATCCGGACACTGATCCTGTTGGGAAGAAGCATTCTAACATGGATACTCCTTCCACCAGATATGGGATGTACGTAATAGATAGAGCAGATCAAAAATTGAAAATAATGGAGTTCCCTGCGGGAGTTTTCAGAGAGTTCAACGATAGATATATTTTGAATAAAAAACCTCCTGGTAGTATGCCTGATGGGGGAGACTGGCAAATAAAAGTCGAAGGGCAAGGTCTTAATACAAAATATAGATGTCAATATGTAGAAGATGCTCCTATTTCAAAAGAAGGACTAGAAAAAATCAAAGGGCTTATTAAAAACACAGCAGAAGAGATGAAATTGCCAGGTTTGTTTAAAGCCAATACTCCAGAAGAAATAGAAAAGAGACTTTTTGGAGATTGGGAGGAAGTTTACGGTAAGAAGAATTCAGATAATCCTAGATCAGATAATCCTGGAAAGGAAGAAAAAGAAGTTGCAGATGAAATGGACCCTGAAGATCTTTGGTAATTTTAAAAAATAGTAAGGAATTTATATGGCGAAAAAAGATAGAGTAAGCGAAATTGCTATAAGTAATTTGAAAGGTTTTTCTATAGGCGGGGCTAAGTTTAAAAGTATAGGAAATATTCCAACTGGTTATTTTGCTTTGGACTTTGTAATTCATTATGGACGTGATCCTTCTAGAGTAGATTTAAGTACTATTGATGGTTATAATCCTGGAAAATCCCTTGGGTTTCCTCTTGGCAAATTAGTAGAGATTTTTGGGGAAGAGGGATCTGGGAAATCATCGCTTGCCCATAGAGCAGTTGGTTACGCTCAGAAAATGGGATTGACCGCTGCGTGGCTTGATGTAGAACATAGCTTTTCCGAAGATTTAGCAATAATCAATGGCTCTGATCCTGAGAAGGTAATTTGTCCAACTAATGCTTTTTATGCAGAAGAATTTCTGGATATTCTTTTGGGATTTTGTGAGAGTGAAAAAATTCAGATGGAGAAAGGGGGTAAAAAAGTTGAAGTAGATGCTCCTAAAATTATTGTTCTAGATTCTATAGCGAGCCTAATTCCTAAGGCAAAAGCTGAAGCTTCTTCTGAACAACAGTTCATGGGTCTTGTTCCTAGACTTTTGAGTGACAATCTTGGAAAAGTAGCAGCGATGGCTGAAAAAAATGGAGTTCTTGTCCTTCTTATAAATCAACTTAGAGAAAAGATAGGAGTTAAATGGGGAGATCCTGAGAATAGTCCTGGAGGACACGCTTTGAAACATTTCTCTTCTTTGAGAATAAAGCTCACAAAGAAAAAAAGTAAAGAAGCAGAGATATACAGGGAAGATGAAGATACTGAAGAACAGATATTGATAGGTGGGTATTCTTCTTTAAGATTAGTTAAAAATAGATTTGCTAAACCATTTCGGGACAGTTTGCTTATTCCGATATATTACGAATCTTATTTTCCAGATATGGAAGAAATTGCTTTTGACACTGGACGACAAGTAAAACTTGTCTCTGTTAGGAAGGGTGTTTTTAGTTGGGATGGCATAAAAACAGAAGGTCGTGAGAGTTTCATTAAAGAAGTAGTAGAAAAAAAATTAGTAGATAAATTAATTAAAGAGATCAAAGTCAAAGCAAAAGAGGATAATATAATCTTGCCTCCAGAGTTGGTCCAATATAAGGCAGACAAAGATGATATACGTGGAAAGATTTCAGGAGATACAAAGAAAAAAGATAGTACAATTAGCTAAGACGAGTTTAAAAAAAGAGGAAGGAAAAAAGGCTTTAAATTATCTTAGGAACGAAAGAAAATTATCAGATGAGATAATAGAAGAATTTGATTTTGGATATTGTCCTCATCATTTTGATAATCAATTAAGAGGTAGAATAATTATTCCCATTTATAATGTACATAAAAATCTAGTGGCTTTGTCTACTCGAAGTTTATTTATCCCTAAAGGAAAAGGATTCCATTTTTGGCACGAAAGTTTTGATAAAAGTTTATATTTATATGGTTTTTGTTATGCTAAAGATGAAATAATAAGATGTCAAAAAGCAATTCTTGTAGAGGGGGAGTTTGATGTTGCCTCTCTTCATTCAAAAGGTCTTAAGATGACTGTTGGGGTTTGCGGGAGTTCTTTCTCCCTGATCCAAGCTGGATTACTTTCCAGATATTGTTCAGAAGTTTTTATTGTGTTTGATGGAGACGAGAGTGGGAAAAAATCTATTCAGAGAGTTTTGAATTTTTATAAGAAAAATAACTTAAGCAGTTATGAAATGAGATATATTCCAGTCTACTTGCCTGATAATCTAGATCCTGATGAATACGTTAGAAAAAAAGGAGTAGCAAGCTTCAGAGAATTGCTTATTAGTGCAAGAGATGAGAATAAAATATTTGTTAACAATTAATAAGGAAAAATATGGCTTCTAATATATATACTCCAAAAGAAATAGCTTCTCTTATGGGTGTAATAGACACTTATAAAAGATGGGTTAATTATAAAGAAAGAGGAGATAGAAAATATAATTTTTATCACCCCTCAGAGTGGGGAAAATGTCTTCGTAAGCAACAATATTATCATTATGCTTTTCTTGGTTTGATAGAAACAGTTCCTGAGAAAATGGAAAGCAAGATATTAAGACTTTTTGATAAAGGTCATAATATGCACACCCGATGGACAAGGTATTTTGAGGGTTGTGGTATCCTAAGGGGACGATGGAAATGTCTTAATCCTTATTGTTGTTTATTCGATGAAAAAAGAGAATATATTATAACGACAGGTAAAGCTGTCCCTAATGCAGAGAATCTACTAGAAAGTAGAATCTATGGTAAAGATAATCCGAAAGGAATTTTTAAACCCGATAAATGTCTTTGTGGTTGTAAGGATTTTGAGTATTTGGAGGTTGATGTCTTTTCAGAGGAACTTAATATAAGCGGTCATTCTGATGTTATAATAGATTGTTCTAATTTAGCTGCTGATCAATTCAAAGAAGTTAGAACTACATATAATATTGAACTTCTTCCTAAGGATGGAGAAGAAGTAGTTATAGATATGAAAACGATTGGTAGTAGAGCATGGACCTATCAGCTTGAGAATAAGGGACCTCATAGAGAATATTTGATACAATTAACTTGTTATACTCATATTTTAGATTGTGCCTATGGAATTCTTCTATATGAAAACAAAGATACTTCGGAGATGAGATGGTATAAGGTAGAAAGAAATGATAAGTGGTGGGAGGTTATAAAATGGCAAGCTACAACAATGAAAGATATGATTGAGAGTAGAAAACTTCCCCCTCCTAGACCAGAGAAAAAAGATTGTTATGAATGTAAACAATGTAGTTGCAAAAAGATTTGTCATAAATCTGGGATATGGAATGATGAAAAATTAAAGGAGAAGAGAGTAGGTTTTTATAAAGAATTATTATAGAATATTTCGATACTACTTATAAGCATCTGTGAATATATAAATTTAAAATAAAGATGCATAGATTGGAGACAAATTATGATTGAAAAAAGAGAAGAAAGTATGAATGACGAAACTTTGTTGTTGGTGAAAGGTAGCACAGGAGATAAGCTCAGAGATAAAGAAAATGTAAAGAAATTGGCGAATGCTGTTTCTCAAGTTTATTATAAACATGGATCAGTTAAACTTCGATGTGTTGGTGCTGCGGCAATCAATAATGCTGTAAAAGCCTTCATTATCGCTAAGGAAGAATGTTTAAAAAGAGGCGAAAGACTTCTTCTTGATACTAGTTTTACCACTGTTAATTTTCAGGGGCAAGAGAAAACTGGTATTCTTCTGGAAGTTGTTCTCAGTAAAGATTAATTTAATTTTAACTAATTAAGGTTAAGGAAGGACGTAATATGTCTAAATTCAATTCTAAACGATTGTCAGAAATTTTTGGGATGGGAGAAGCTGCTTCTCTAGAAGATATCTATGAAATAGAAGATGTGGCTATGTGTATGAAACAAATGGATGAGAAACTTACTTTTTATGACCTGCTTAAAAAGAAGAAAAAAAGAGATATAGATCTAGAGGTAAATTCTTTAAAAGAGAAAAAGAAATTTCTTAAAAAAGTTATCTTAAAAACATTAGAAGAGAATAATAAGAAAAGTTTAAACTTTCCTGGTTCTTGTAAGATTAAGACCAGCAAAGGACAAATTACGTGGACAATTAAAGAGGAAGAAGATCTTCTTAAATTCTTAAAAGAGAAAAATGAGATTGAACGTTGTGTTGAAGAGGTCACAGAACATAAAATAATTAAGAAAGAAGTTAACAAGTTTCTCGATACTTGTGATGCCATTGGAGAAATACCTGATTGTGTAACCAAAGAGGATCCTGGATCTCGTATTTCTATAACTTATATTGAAGAAAATGAAGAAGATATTGGTAGTGTTCCAGTAAAAACAAAAGAAGAAAAAGTTAATTATGATGAACTAGATTTTTAAGGTAATCTATGGGTAAAAAGTTGTGGAAATTTTTGAATTTTACAGAAAAATTAAACTTTTCAATCCTAAGGTTAAGGAAGCTTTTCCTCATCTAGAAAATTTATATAAAAAAATTTCCAATACAAAAGGTTGTCTTGAAAATCTAGAAGAATGCAAAGGATGGTGTTGCTACTTTCAAACAAGTCAACTTTTTTACATAGAATTCCTTTATCTTTGGGATTATATAATAAGAGAGTGGGATGTTGAAAAAATAGCGAATCTAGTCAAAGCGGCAATGAGAAATTATGTTGTAGGTTTTACTACAAAAGGTTGTGTTCTTTTTGATAAAAAAACAAAAATGTGTCTGGCTCATCAGAGAAGGCCATTTAATTCAAGAATATATGGGATCACTCCAAAAGAAGAATTTGAACCAAGATATAAAAAGATGAAAAAAACATATAAGGACGTGATAGGAGCAGTTATTAGGGATCAATGTAATCTAGTCACAACTTGTGATGGGAAAAAAATAACGGTAAAAGATACAGATAGATGGTTTAAAGAATTAGTAAAAATAGAAAATTCTATTGGGATAAAAAAAGAAAATATTAATGATCAGATGGGAGGAAGCTATAGAACTTTTCATGATCATTTGCTTTTATATTTGATGCCAGATACAGTACTTGAAGATCTTCAAGTACTTAGATTCTCGACTAACGAGGAGGAAAAGACAAGAGCAATTGAGCAATTCGTATTTAGTTTTAAAAAGAAATTAGAAAATGGATGGAAGAGTTAAAATAATTAATGCTGTTTATGATGGGAAGAGAGATTTAGTTAAATTAACTATAAAAAATATATCTCACGAAAAAGAATCTTTTTTAGTTTTTCCTGGGTCTGATTTAGGATCTTTTGTTGGACAAATTCTTGGTGAAGAAAAAAATATTGCTAAAAAAGATAGAGAAATTATATCTAAAAAATTGATAGGCATAGAGTTTACTCATGTCGTGGAAGGGGAGATCAAAACTAACCAATTAAAGGGTTCTAAAGACGATATTTCACAAAAGGTACAGCAATTTAATGATGTTATAAGCAAGTACCCTTATGAGGAAATTCTTGAATCGATGGAGGAGGAAGAAAGTGATTAGAATTTTTGGTGCTGATGAGTGTGATAATTGTTTATTAGCAATATCTTATTTAGATGATTTGTCTTTAGAATATGAATATGTTGATGCTTTTTCAGAAGAGGCAGAGATAGAAAAACTTTGTGAGGACTATGATATTGATGACCTTCCTCATATTCAAATTTTAAATAAAGAGGGAACTGTTACTAAAGAATTTGTTGGTATAAAAGATATTATAGATAATTTCAAAGAAATTATGAATAAGTGAAAAAAAGTTGTTATAATACAAAGATGGAGATAACTAATGGAATTAAATAAGTATCAGCAAGAAGCAGTTGAGCATCTGGATGGACCATGCCTCGTAACGTCTAATCCTGGGTCGGGAAAAACCTTTGTTCTAGTAGAAAGAGTTATTAGGCTTTTAGAGAAAGGAATAAATTCTAAAAATATAGTTTGCATCACTTTTACCAATAAAGCTGCAAATGAAATGAAGAGTCGAATTTCTAAAAAGCTGGGTGTTGATAAGCCGGCTTTTTTCATTGGTACATTTCACGCTCTATGTGCTTCTTTACTCAGGAAAATAGGAACAAGAAGAGGATATGAAACTAATTTTAATATTTTAGATGAAGGTGATCAACTTGATTTGGTTCTTCAAGTTGCAAGGAGATTGGGAGTAGATATAACCAGAGGAGACGGTTCTGATATAAAACATTATCTTAATTTTTACAGGGATAATTTAAAAGACATTTCTAATATAGAAGAAAATTTAGATTCTTTTGCTAATATATCTCATGAATATTTGAGAGTAGCAAAAGAAAATAATTGCATAGATTTTGCTGGATTAATTTATGAAACAATAAAAATAATAGAAGAAAATGATGATATAAGAAAAAAAATACAAAATCATTTTAAATATATTCTTGTAGACGAGACACAAGATACTAATTTCTCTCAATATCATTTAATAACTCTTTTTGGAGAGAAATGGAAGAATATAATGCTCATAGGAGATTTAAACCAATCTATTTATAAATTCAGATCAGCTAGATATCAAAATATGTTAGATTTTCTTTCTCTTTATCCAGATGTTAAGGTTATTACCTTATCTAAAAATTATAGGTCTACTCCTCAAATAATTTCTGCCTCTGCAAGATTAATTAAGCATAATAAAAGTTGTATTGTAGATAAATTTGAAACAGATAATTCAGATGGTGAAAAAATTAGATGTTGTGAAATGGAAAATCAAACAAAGGAAGCTAGATGGATTGCTAGGGAAATAGAAAGTTTAAGATCCCAGGGAGGATGGGATTATAAAGATATTGTTGTTTTATATCGTGTTAATAAAATGTCAGAACCTCTTGAACAAGTTTTTAGTACCAGGGGAATTTTTTATGAAGTTATTGGTGGATTTAGTTTCTATGATAGAAAAGAAGTAAAAGATTGTCTATCTATGTTGAAATATTTGGTTAATAAAAAAGACGGAGTAGCTTTCCATAGAGTTTGTTCTTTAATTAAAGGTTTAGGAAATGTTACAATAGGAAAGATAGAAAATATAGCTATATCAGAAAATTGCACACTAGATAAAGCCTGTTTAAAGGTTAAAGAAAATTCCAGATCTAGTGTTATAAAAGATGGTTGTCAAAAAATATATGATATTTATAATTCTTCTTATGATCAGAAAAATCCAGCTTCTTGCATGACATCTTTAATTAATAGATTTGATATGGAGACAATTTTAAGAGAAAAATATGGTGATGAATATCTAGATAGAATGGAAAATGTAGTGCAAATGATAGAAGCAACAGGAGAATTCTCTGGAGAAGAAAAAGGTGTGGAAAAATATTTACAGCAAATTTCTTTAGTAACAAAAAATGATAAAGAAGTAGAAGGAGATAAAGTCTCTTTAATGAGTTTACATGCTGTGAAGGGTTTAGAATTTCCGATTGTATTTATGATTGGTATGGAAGAAAATATTCTTCCACATATAAGAGCGATTAGAGGAGAGGAAGCAGGAGAGGAAAATATAGAAGAAGAACGCCGCATAGCATATGTAGGAATGAGTCGGTCAATGAAGATTTTATATTTAACCTATTGTAAACAAAGAAAAGCATATGGTAAATATGGTAAGATTTACTTTAAAACTTGTTTACCGAGTAGATTTTTAATTGAAGCTGGTTTAATAAATAAAGAAAAAACTTTGGAATTTTAAATGAAAACCACCGTTGTTAATAAGATTTTTGATAAATATGATGTTGATATTAGTAGAATGAGTAAATGGGGAAATCCTTTTGTAATTGGAAAAGACGGAGATAGAGAAGAGGTTATTAAAAAATACGAAGAATATATCAGAAATAAACCTGAGCTTTTAAGAGATTTACATGAATTAAAAAACAAGAGACTCGGATGTTGGTGCAAGCCTCGTTACGCATGTCATGGAGATATTCTAGTAAAATTATTAGAGGAAGAGAATGAGTCTTGATTATTATATACCTATTGATACTTTCCAAGTAAATATTAGAAGCATTCTTGTCACAGACATTTATCCGCACAGAATAAATATAGACACAGTGTTTCAGAAGATTGAATACTTTTTCAGGATAAGTAGCCGTTCTCCAGTGAATTATGATCTGACTACAATATTTTCTCGCTATGGAGAAATAGATGAAGAGGGTCTTTTAAAAAAGAGACATGGAAGCTGTTGGATAGAGGAGAGAGGGCATGTACTCATAGACGGAAAAAAAATAAATTGTAAAATGGGAAATTTTTCACTATGGTCCTTGTCTGGAGGACATTCTCCGGCAGTTTATAGCGGATCGGCGACAATAAAGATAGATAAGCCTTTTTATGAAAAAAAGATTTCTGAGGATAAAGAATTAACTAGATTTGAATTAATGGATTTAGAATAATGGTAATGCAGATTGATTGGAATATTTTTTCACCAGACAAGATAAGACAGTCCTATATTTTATTAAAAAATAAAAGTAGAGCTTACGTTTCTTCTTATGTAGATATGCAGGTTTTATTTTGCAAAAGAACATATATTATTGATGGTAAATCAAAAGAAACAGAGCTTCCGCAAATTGTATATAAAGTAAAAATGGATGAAACTAATAGAAAAATATTATATAAATTATATAAAAATAATAATAATCTTGGAGCCATAAGCTCAAAGCCTTCTTTTTTTATTATACAACCCCTGGAAAAGGAAGAAAGATTTACTTGCAGATGTAGTGTTGAAGCTTACCCTCCGTTTTTGATAGACGAAGAAAGGAAATCTTCTCCTAGTTGTGCTGAGATAAAAATAAAAATTTCTATGGAGGCTCCTAATCAGCCCATGTATGAATTGATGAAAAAATATGTAGATTTATATGAGGAAGGGCAAAAAGACAAACAAGTAGATAGATTTGAATTGATGGATTTAGATTAATTATGAAAACTATGGAATGTTTTTGGGTATTAAAGTATCAATTTATTCCTTGTGATTATGAAGATTGGGAATCTAGGAGTTTAGAAGAGTTAAAAAAGAGAGCTTTTAAGAGGAAAAAAATAATAGGTTATTTAGCAGAGTTTTGTCCTGATGGGAATAGACAAAATTGTGATTCTGAACAAAAGGCAAAAAAATATGAAACATTAGAATCCGCAATAGAAGGTAAAAGACAATTAGAAGAAGAAAGGATAAAAAATGATTTATGGAAAATTTCTGATATTAAGGTAGAAAGAATAGTAATAAATAAACAATTTACTATAGAAGAAGAGAAGATTGGATTAACTAGATTTGCATTGATGGATTTAGATTAGAAAGGAAGAAAAATGACTTGTATAGTAGCAATTGTAGAAAAAGGTATTGTTTATGTAGGTGCAGATTCTCTTGGTTCGAATGGAGATAAGATAATTACAAGAAAAGATACCAAAATTTTTATCAAAAAACCTTTTATATTTGGTTTTACAAGTAGTTATAGAATGGGACAATTATTACAATATTCATTAGTTATTCCTTCTTTTCCTAAAAAAATTACTCACAAATGGATGTGTACTAAATTTATAGATGCTATCCGTGAATGTTTGCACAAAGGCGGTTTTATGAAGAAAGAAGATGAGGTAGAGGAAGGAGGAGTCTTTATTGTGGGGACACAGGGCAAAATATATGTAATTGAGAGTAATTTTCAAGTTGGAATAGATGGTGATTATTCAACCGTTGGGTGCGGAGCAGTTTATGCAAAAGGATCTCTTTTTTCGACAAAAGGACAATCTCCAACAGTAAGGATAAGAAAAGCGTTGGAGGCAGCGGAAGAGTATAGCGGAGGAGTAAGAAGACCTTTTAAGATATTAAAGATTTGAATTAATGGAGATATAAAATGCCTTTAACACCAGAAGAAATTGAATTAGAATATAAAAAAAGACAAACTGACGAATATAAAATATGGTCTTTGGAAATAGATATAGATAGTTATCTAAGATATAGTTCTAATGGTTATGATAAAATTAGTTATGATTTGAAGAATTGTGTATCAACTGAATATCAAAATATCATAAAAAAACATTACGAAGAAAAGGGGTGGGAAGTAGAATGGATGGGTGAACAAGGAAGATATATAGAGTTAAAGCCAAAGGCTAAGTTAAAGCATAGGAAAAAGTGTAGCTAATTTAACTGAAGCCAAATGGTCATGGGTATCTATGAATGTAAATCTTTCTGAAGATTTTATCAGGGAATTTCAAGATAAATTAGATTGGAGAAAGATCTTCCTTTATCAGATTCCTTCTGAAGATTTTGTTGAAGAATTTAAAGATAAATTAGACTGGGAAGATCTGATTATATCTGACAAATATGAAAAACACAGTAAGAATAAAAGAAAAAAGAATACTATGCCCACATGGTATGAACGAAAGATAGAACCTACCGTTAGAGATGTAGTTAAATTACTAAGAAATAATGGAATAAATACAGAGTGTTCTTGTGGTCATGAAAAGTATGTTCAATGTCAATGTGTTAATGAAGGGTTTATTGAGAGAGTAGATGGGATATTATTTGTAAATGGGTTTAGAAATTATAGAATAAAACTTTCTCTTATTAGAGAAGATGGGCACCTGAGGGATACTATGACGATTCATTTTGATAATTTAGACGAAATGGAGAAAAAATAATGTCAATTAATCCTGAAGAAGCGAAAGAAAAGGCTCTAGAAAACGAAAGTAGAGAAAAAAGGATTTCACATACTATTTGGTGGATAGATATTTTTCTTGAACATGATTATTTTGAAATTGAAAAAAAAGGATATCACACGATTTCTATTACTGGACGATATCATTCTGTAGATGAGTTGGAAGAGATTAAAAAGACGTATGAAAAGAAAGGATGGATAATAAAAGATTATCATTCTGATAAAAGCAAAGGTACTACGATGGCTTTTGCATTAAAGAAAGGTGAAAAAGATGAAGATCCTAAAAAAGATAGGTTTGAAATGATGGATATATAAAATGAAAAAAACATTAGAACAAGAAATAAAAGAGATGGAAAAGCATGTTAAAGTAAGCTTTTTTTTATGGGACGATTTTGACTGGAATATAATTTCTGATCATAAATATCTTTCTCAATCTTTTATTGAGAAATTTAATGACAAATTAGATTGGTCTTCTCTTGTTGCAAGTCAAAAACTCTCAAAATCTCTGATGAAGAAATTTCAGAATAGAGTTGACTGGGATAGGGCCTCTATTTATCAAGATATATCTGAATTTCTTATAAGGAAATTTAGACATAGAGTTAGTTGGGATTCCATTTCCGAATATCAAAAATTATCAGAAAACTTTATTAGAGAATTTAAGGATAGGGTAAACTGGGAAAGAATTAGTAGTTGTCAAAGATTGTCAGAAGATTTTATTAGAGAATTTAAAGACAGAGTTGACTGGGGACTCATTTCTATGCGTAGAGGTCTTTCTGAATCTTTTATAGGAGAGTTTCAAAATTATGTAGACTGGTTTCTTATTCCTAAATATCAGATACTTTCAGAAGCTTTTATAATCAAATTTAAAGAAAAAATAGATTTAAAATATCTTTTGCGAGAAAACATCATAACTCAGGAATTTATTGACAATTCTTATAAACCTATTGACAGATTTAAATTAATGGATATGTAGATGTTAGAATTAATAGCACCATATGCAGCTTTGTTCCTTATTCTAGGATATATTATTATTTTTATTTGTGGCCTTATTTCTTACTTAAAAAAGCGTAGGGCAGTACGACAAATGGTAGAAACTATTAGCCTTGCGAGAGAAAATATTAGTCTTGTGAGAGAAAATATATCTGAAGAAGAAAATGAAGGGAAAAATGAAGAGAAAGAAGAAATCGTTGAAACTTCTAGATTCGATTTAATGGAGATATAAAATGAAATGGAATAAAACAAAAGATAAATTACCTCCTTCTTACACTCCTATTCTGGGATTTTATTTAAAAGAAAAATGCTCTGAAATGCTTGTTTATGAAAAAGATGGTCCTCGATGGGCAAAAATTAATTACGTGTTTGACCCCTACATATGTACTCACATAGTTTCATCTCCCGATTACTGGATATATTTGCCAGAAAAGGAAGATATATCTAAGGATAAAAATGTTATTCAAAATAAAACTAATAGATTTGAATTAATGGAGATATAAAATGAAATGGTATAAAACAAAAGATATAGAACCTAAAGAACTTCAAATGGTTATAGGAAAATGGGATTTTCATTTACCTCTGCCTCTCTTACAACCTGTCTATAAATCTTTTTCTAGGCAGACAGAGGGAAGATTTATATCTGGTAATTACTGGTTTACGATTGTGGCAGACCCGACTACAGTGGGTGGTGGAATTATTTCCGAAGTTCTTACTCGACCTCCTGATGAATGGGCTAAACTTGGTTATATCTCTAATGAAAAAGAAATAAAAAAAAATAAACCTATTTCTAGATTTGAATTAATGGAGATATAAATTGGATAAAGAATTAAAAAAAGAAATAAAGAGACTAGAAAAAAATCAGAGAAGAAATATAAACGAATGGGATGATTTTGAGTGGAATTATATTTGTAAAGGTCGAAAATTATCAGAATCCTTTATTCGAGAGTTTAAAGATGAACTATATTGGAAATATATTTTTGAATATCAAGTACTTTCTGAATCTTTTATTAAGGAATTTAAAAATGAGTTAGGTTGGGATTCTATTTCTTTATGTCAAACACTTTCGGAAAGTTTTATTAGAGAATTTAAAAATAAGTGGGATTGGTATTATATTTCTACATATCAAACACTTTCAGAAAACTTTATTAGGGAATTTAAATATAGAGTAAATTGGTATTATATTTGTGAATGTCAAAAATTTTCTTTGGGTTTTATATCTGAATTTAGAGATAAACTAAATATAGATTATTTACTGGGAAGAAATATTATAACCCAAGAATTCGTCGATAATTTATATAGACCTGTTTCTAGATTTGAATTAATGGAGATATAATGAAAGAAGTAATAGAGCATTTTTGGGTTATAGAAAGAAGTAAGTATTCTCCGATAGATAGCCTTGATTATTTCTGTTCTTTTGATATGGGAGATCCTAAATTTAGTGTTAAAATAGATGCCAAAAAATATGATAATTATGAGAAAGCGGTGGAAGAAGGAAAAAGTTTAATAGAATATTATTGTAATCATTATTCTTTTACAATAAAAAAAATAGAAAATAAATCTTTTATTTTTCTTCCGCCAAAAATTATTAGTAGATGGGAATTAATGGAGATATAAAATGGACATTATAGTTACTACTCCTAAGTCTCAAATGGAAAATGCAAAAAAGGAAGCAGAACATTGTATTTCTAAAGGAGGAGGAATATATTTCCGTAGGTTTTCCCTTAATAAAAAACCTAAAATAGAAAAGGGAAATAAAGTTTTTTATGTAGAGGACGGATACCTGAGAGGATACGCTACGGTATTATATACACAAGAAGCAGACGGGCAAATCTGTGAAGTAACTGGGAAACAATATCTTCCAGGTTTTTATGTAGTTATGGACGCAAAAAGCTGGAAATGGATCAAACCTATTCCTATGAAGGGATTTCAAGGTTATAGATATTTAAAAGACGATATAAATATAGAAGTTGTTGGAAATTGGTTAGATAAGAAACCTATATGAATAAGGAGATATAAAATGAAATGGCACAATACAGAAGACAAATTACCCGAAATAGAACAGATCGTTATAGGTAAATTTGGAACACAAGTTATGATAACATGGATATCGAAACTTTCACCCGAAATAGATATTAAAAAACATGGTGATATTCATAATAAATGGAAAAGTCTATATAAAAGTAAAATAACTAATGAAGAAATTTCGATATCTCTTTCTGCTCAACCTGATTACTGGTTATCAGTAGAAGACATAATAGATAATATTAAAATATAAATTATATTATGGATCCTCAAAACTCATATTTGCAACTTAAAAATTCTCACGAAGGAAAAAATTGTGTGATTTTAGGCTGTGGTCCATCTCTTTTTTTTGCTTCCCAAAATAAAAATTTTAATAAAATACATGAGCATGTAGTTATATCTGTCAATTCCTCTATTATGTTGATGCCGTGGAAAGAAGGGGAAAAAGACAAAAGATATTGGGTTTCTAATGACCATCTTTGTACAAGGTGGACATGGTGGGATGACGTTGTTCCCTCGAAATCTATTAAGGTGGTAAGAAATAGTTGGTGGAAATATAGAAAAGAACTTGAGGGGTTCTTATTCTTTAGACCGAGACCTACTTCGGAGGACGTAATTAACCCCGATGATGTCGGATTGTCATTTCCATCATCATGTCCATCGGCCTTGGACTTATCGCTTCAAATGGGCTGCAAGCAAATTTTTCTACTGGGAGTAGATCATTCTCAGACAAAGGGAATGACTCATTTTTGGGACGGCTTCTCAAAGGCTCTCAGACCTTCTCAGAACGCTCCTGCTCAAGGTCCATACCAAATCCAAGCCCGAACATTTAAATATAACCTCATGGCTTACAGGGGGCTTCTCGACCTTAGTAGGGGTATGTCTGCCAATATTTACAATGCTAACCCCGAATCTAAGGTAAATATCTTCCCAAAAATCACTTTTGATGATATTTTTAGAATTTTAAAGAAATAAAAAAGGAATGTCGATTAATATTATAGAACATATATTATAGATAATAGGAGGATACTATGAAAGAAAAAAAGGAAAAATTAGATAAGAAATTAATTATTGTTGTTCAACAGTCTTTATATAATAACTTCAAAAATGTTTGTGAAGATCAATATAAAACAATATCTGAAGCAATAAGAAATTTTATGGTTAAATATATTGAGGAATATAAAGTTATGTATACTTTTCCGGAATTGAGTGATAATTCTAATTGTGTAATTTGGAAAGAAGATGTTTTAGAAAACGGAAAAAAAAGATGGCATCTTGATTATTATGATTTGATAAAATCTGATTTATTGTCAATAAGAAGTTTTCAAGTATGTGTAAGAATAAATAAATATTCATTTAGTTGGTTTCATCCTAAAACAGGAAAAGAATATAAGGTCAAATTTGTTGAGTCATTTAATCCTTCATTAGAATTAACAGAAATTAATTTTAAGATACAAGAGGTTTAATATGTCTCGGAGATTAACAACTGAAGAGTTTGTAGAGAAAGCTGAGAAGGTACATGGTCATATTTATAGTTATGAGGATGTAAATTATATAAATAATTCAACAAAAGTTAGAATTTTTTGTAAAGAACATAATCAGATTTTTGAACAAACTCCTAATTGTCACCTGGGAGGACAAGGTTGTAGATTATGTGGTTTTAATAAAATTTCTAAAAATGGAAGAGGCAATACAAAAGAATTTATAAGAAGAGCTAGAAAAATACATAATGATAGATACGACTATATGGAGAGTTTTTATAAATATAGTAATATAAAACTTAAAGTTAGATGTAAAAAGCATGGGATATGGAAAATAACTCCTGCTAATCATTTATCGGGGTATGGTTGTCCGAAATGTGGACATGAAAAAGTAGCGAATAGTCATAGACAAACTCAAGATGAATTTATAAAAAAAGCAAAGAAGAGATATGGAAACAAATATGATTATTCTGAAGTAGAATATATTAATTCTTATTCAAAAAAAGTAAAGATAAAATGTATTTATCATAATTCATTTTTTTATCAATTACCTCAAGATCATATTCAGGGTTGTGGATGTCTTTTATGTGGAAGAGAAAAAATAACAGGAAGAACTTCCTTAACTTTTAAACAATTTCTTTCAAGAGCAAAAAAAATTCATGGAAAAGGTAAATATAAATATAGTAAGGAAAATAAAAAACAATTTAAGAACACGAATTCTATGATAATGATTGAGTGTAGAAAACACGGATTGTTTATTCAGCGAGTATCTTCTCATTTAGAAGGAGTTGGCTGTCCTCATTGTATTTTAAAGAATGAAGGTAAAGTTAAAATTCTTTTATATAAATATTTCTCAGATTTTAATTTTAAAACAAATAAAAGAATATGGGATAGCTATAAAGATTATAATCATCGAAGATATTGTGATTTCTGGTTAGAAAGAGACGATATCAAAATAATGGTAGAATATGACGGTGAACAACATGAATATGCGGTCGATTTTGGTTGTAAAGATAAGGAGAAGGTTCAACGGCTTTTTCAAAGATGTCAACTCAAAGACAAATTAGATGCCGAATTTTGTAGTGAGAATAATATTATTTTGCATCGAATAAAATATGATGAAGACAAAGAAAAGTCGATAAAAGAATTGAGGGAAAAAATCTGTGCTTAATTTTATTTGAAAGGGAAATTATGGGAAAAACTGCAAAATTTAATATTGTTGAAATTATAAAAAAAAGATCAGAATGTAATGAGAATGAAATTAATGATTGGATAAAAAAACGGTGCAAAAAGGAAATAGAAAAATATAATCTTATTATGTCAATTAGTGATTGTTTTATAAAATTTGAAAAAGATCATAGACCTGATGATTTGAGAAAGGAATGTAATTTTATAAAAAGTATTATTATTTCCTTTGATTTTTTTTGTTTATTAGTTAAAAATGGTGATCCATGTTTTTTTAGAGTAGAAAAAGGTAAGAAAATAAAAAATGAAATGTGGGGTTACATTTTTGATGTTCCATTTTGGGTAATTAAAGATAAAAATATCTCTCAGATGTTTATTTCCAGTTTATTTGTTGACAAAAGTAAAAAAATATTTGGTAACGATCCTTCTTATGATGAATTAAAAAAAATAGAGATTTGTGAAATATTCTGAAAAATAATAAAGGATATTTCTATTAAATTAGGAAATAAGTAAATTAATAGTTTCTTAATTTAACAGGAGAGAATTATGGCTAAACATGGAAACCACGAGATTTTGGATACGAGTTCTCCAAAAGAAATGATTTTGGATATGACGCTCGTAACGACAGAGACATTATTAAATCTTCAAAGTAAAAGCAAAAGAAATAACATGACTATCTCTTTTAGGATTGATGAAGAAGAATTAGAATGGGCGAAAGAAGTTTCAAGAAGAATAGCTTTAAAAGAGAAAAAAGATATTAATTACCAACAATTAATGAGAGCAACTTTTCTTGAGAAGTATCCTATGAAAAAAGGAGAAAAAAATGAGTAGTGAGGAAAATTATGATTACTGTTAGAGAATATGAGAATTGTTCACAGTCTGAAAAAGCACGTATTTATCAAGAAGTACTAGATAGTGATGAATATAACGAAAAGGTAGCTTTTTTGAAAACTCCTGAAGATTTTAAAATAGAATGGGAAAAGGTAGAAAAAATAAAGTTAGAATTAAACGATATATATGGAGATATCTTGAATTGGCCTGTAGAAGAATTAATATATCGAGTTAAAATTCGAATGGGATATATTCTTTTGTATCAAACTCCTGATCTCAAAGAATTACCTGAAAATTTAGCAAAGGCTATTTGGAATGCTAAGGAATATTTACGGAATATTTAAAGAATTGAGATAAAAATTAAAGATCTAAAAAACATGTTAAAAACGGGATAAGATGGATGATTTAACAAAATTAAGGAGTAAATTATGAAACAAGTAATAGAAATTGATAGTAATGAAATTAAAGAAATATATGAAAGAAATATAAGTAAGAGGGAAGTTAAGAAATGGATGCATAAATCTAAAGAAGATATCGGAGTGGCTATGAGAAACATTAAAAAAGATAAAATTATTTCTTTTCTTTCCCAAAAATTTCAAGAAATAGAACAATATAATGAGATGGTTGCAGAAGTCAGAATAACTCCTAGAATTTTTCAAATTTTACGAGGGATAGGTATATTGGAAGTATCCTATAATGAAGATGATCTAGGAAAAGGAATAATTTCATCCCTTTGGGGAGCAAATGTCTATGCAATTGCTTCTTATGAAGGAGAGATTTCTAGAGAAACAGATAAAATAATTTTTATTTCTACAGATCGTTATATAAATGAAACTTGAAAATTTCAAAAATATCCATTCCGGAAAATTAGCTTTTTTAATTGGAGGTGCTCCTTCCCTTTTTTTTCAAGATTTAAATTTGATTAAAGACTATATAACCATGTCTGTGAATTCTGGAATAGTAGCTCTTCCAGAAAGTAAATTTTATGTCAGCGATGATATAGGAAGTAGTTCGTGGCTCTATCATAAAAATCTAAAAGATTTAAAATGTATTTGTTTTTTGTATAAAGATAAATTAGAAAAATATTCTAAACATATAAAAGGGGAAAGAAAAGTATTATTTTCTCATACATGGTGGTATTCGCCCGAAAATAATGAATATAATTTAGAAGGTTTAAATCTGAAAAGAAAAGATAATAAAATAATTGGATCCAGGACAAGTTTTTCGTCAGGCTTGCATATCTTATTCTTAATGGGATTTTCCTTTGTAGTCCTACTTGGGAATGATTGTCGAGTAGATAAAAATAATAAGCGTTATTTTTGGGAATATTATTCTAAAGATAAGCAACCATATAGAATAAAAGGTATTGAGTTTAATGAGAGAACTAAATTATTTGGTTTTGATCCTAAATCTTTTATAGAATATTGGAAATATTTTTGCCAAGTAAATAAAGATATTTTAGAAAATGAATTTAAAGTTATTAATTGTTCTGATACTCCTCCTGAATTTGATTTCTTTGAAAAAATGTCGATAGAACAAGTGTTAGAAAAATATGGAAAAATATGATTAATAATAAAAAAATATTATCTGTTATTTTGGCGAGAAAAGGGTCACAGGGCCTACCAGGAAAAAATTTTAAGATGTTATTAGGAAGACCTCTTGTCCAATGGTCTATCTTAGCTTCTCTTTTTTCTAAATATGTAGATATTACAGCAGTTTCTTCAAATTGTGATGATGTTTTTAAAGCATTTTCTGATTTGAAAGATGAATTTGGAGAAAAATATGATCCAAAAGAAGTAGATGATAACTTAAAATGGATACAACGTCCCGATGAAATTTCTGGAGATTTATCCATAAATGAGGAAGCATTAGCTCATGCCGTTGAACAATCTGTTAGAAGGTTTAATTTGGATCCGGATGTCGTGATAACTCTTCAATCTACGAGTCCATGTCGCCTAAAACAGCTACTTGATTTGTGTATAGAAGAATATAATAAGGGAGGATATGATTCTCTGTTGACGGGAGATAAGGAAACTCCTTTTGTGTGGCAAAAAATAGACGGAGAGTGGAAATATACTCTTGATAAAAATCATTGTTGTAAAAGAAAAATGAAACAGAGTTTTGGGGAAGAAGAATTCTTTTATCATGACAATGGCAATATTTATATTACTGATAAAAAGGTTCTTGCTGAGACTAAATGTAGGATAGGGGAAAAGCCGTGTGTTTATGAAACAAAGGGGATTAATAATATCCAAATTGATAAGGAAATTGATTTTACTTTGATAGAGAATATATTAAAGGTTCATAAAATGGAGGTTCCTATATAATGAATATAGATGAACATGTAGATTGTTGTATTGTCTCTTTTTATCCTCAGCAAAAAAATACTATTGTGCATGAAGAAGAACCTTCTGATATGATAGATCCTAAAAAGGAAGAAAATTTACGTTCTGTAGGTGGGGATGATAATAATATAATAGAAAAAAGAATCGAAGCTTTTAAAAGAATGATTAGTCGAAGAGGGAAACAGATAAAAAGAATTATTCAACAGAGACATGTTTCTTTGGTAAGCGATGATCCCGAATATGGCTCAGGTGAAAAAATTATGATAGAAGACGAATCTCTTTCTATTAAAGATTTAAAAGAAAAAGAAAAATATAATATTTGGAAAAGAAAAGGATAATAAAATGAAAATATTTGTTTTAGAAGATGACCCTGAAAGAATTTCTTGGTTTAAAAAAACATTTGATGATTGTGAAATATCTTTTACGAAGGATACTTCCGAAGCTAGAAAAAAGTTAAAAAATAATAAATATGATTTGATTTTTTTGGACAGAGATCTTTCTAATCCTTATAGAAATGGAGAAGATGTTGCTTGGGAGATGGCTAGATATAAACTAGCACAGGATACTACAATAATTATTCATACTGAAAATGCAAGAGGACAAAGGGTTATGAAGAAATACTTAGAAAAATATCATAACAACGTCCATCAAATATCTTTTATAGATCTTAAGCATATGTATAGAATTGATTTTAAGAAATATTTAAACCCTTAATTTATAAAAATAAAAATAAAGGATTTTAGTCTTTATTTTGTATTTACTAAGTAGATACAAAATAAAGATTTTTTTTATAAGGAGAAAGAATGAAAAAAGCGATTAATATGAAATTAGATATTGATATAATAAAAGATTGTAAAAAAATAGCAAAAGAAAATAAAAAATCTTTTACTCAATTAATTACTGATGTAATGTTTGAATATATAAAAAAATATAGAAGGGAGAATCAAAATGGAATATGAAAAATGTATGATTATAGCTGAATGTGGCTGTAACCATCAGGGAGATATGGATGTGGCTAAAAAGATGATTATTCAAGTTAAATTGGCTGGAGCAGATTATTGTAAATTTCAAAAGAGAAATATCGATGAGCACCTTGAGTGGAAAAATAGATTATATAATTCTGAAAATTCATTTGGAAAGACTTATTATGATCATAGAAAGTTTTTAGAATTTTCTATGCAACAACATATAGAATTAAAAGAATATTGTGAAAAGATAGGGATAAGATACAGTTCTAGTGTATGGGATCTTCAATCTGCAAAAGAAATTATATCTTTGAATCCAGATTATATTAAAATTCCGTCTGCTCTTAATAATAATTATGAATTACTAGAATATATTTATACTAATTATAATAAAAGTGTTCATATCTCCGTTGGTATGGCTACTAGAAAAGAAAGAGAAAGATTATATGATTATTTAGAAGACAAAAAAAATAGAACGGTTATATATTGGACTACTAGCGAATATCCTGCAAAATTTGAAGATTTGTTTTTATTAGAAATAAAAGGATTAATAGATAAATTCAAATATGTCGGATATAGTGCTCACAATTTAGGTATAGCTATTAGTTTAGTATCATATGTTTTGGGATGCGAATTTATTGAGTATCATTTTACATTAGATAGAACAATGAAAGGAAATGACCAATCAGCTTCTCTTGAACCGATTGGATTACAAAAATTATGTCGAGATTTAAAAGCTGCTGAAGCGTCTTTAACTTATAAGGGAAATAATATAACAGATGGAGAAAAATTGAATAGAAAAAAATTAAGGGGGAATTGTTAAATAATGTCGAGACCTATAAAATATACGAAAAAGGTTATCTCAGATATTTTTTATAAAAATGGTTGTGAATTATTAAGTGAGAATTGTGATAATATATATAAATATAATTTGAAACAGGATAAGAAAAAAAAATCAATTTATAACGGAGTTTCTTATTCTAAGATAGCTAAAAAATGGATAGCGTGTATTGTAATTAATAAAAAACAAATACATATGGGGTATTATGAGGATGAAAAAGATGCGGCAAAAGCGTATGATGATTTTATCTTAAAAAATAAAAGAAATCTAAGATATAAACTTAATTTCGGACATAAGTAATATATAATCACTTTTATTAAAGACATCAATTAAAGTGATTAGAAACAAATTAATTTAGAATAAAATAATCATTGAAAGTGCTTTTTTAGAGGTTATAATGTGAGTATGGATTTTAACCAGATAAATACTATCGTTATGGATGTGGATGGGACCCTTACAGATGGTTACTACCATGTTCGTGAAGATGGGAAGGTATCTAAATCCTTTTATACAAAAGATTTCTATGCTATGGAAAAAGCACTATCAGAAGACATTAAGATTCTTATTATCACACAATCAAGCGGTAAGGTTATTAAAAAGAAAATAGAGAATTTGGGGATGTGTAAGGCTTTTTGCTGGTCAGAATATATTATGAACAAAGATTTGACGATAATATCCGATTCTCAATATAAAGTTAAATCAATAGACTTATATTTACAGGGAGGGGTATGTTGTGGATGGGAAAATATTGTTTATTTAGGAGATGCAGAAAACGACTTAGAATGTATGAAAAAAGCATATTACACGGCTTGTCCTTTCGATGCTATCGAAATAATTAAGGAGAATAGCAATTATATATCGAATTATGATGGAGGGAAAGGATTTGTATATGATTTTATAAATTATTTCTTGGGAAAAATTGGAGTAAAAAATGAAAATTCTGGAACGTAAAGTTAGCAAAGAAGTTGAACCAATAGAGATAGAATATATACCTCGACATCATGTTTATATTCGGATTTTGGATTATGGTCCAATTTTCTTGCTTAAAGAAATTATTATTGAGGTAGGAGTAAGAACCTGGATGTGGGTTCCTATAAAGGAAGATTCTCCTATAGATATTTCCCCATTTACTTCCAGTGCTTCTAGAGGAAAAGTCTGTTCTTTTGATAATGCTATTAATAGAGCAGTTAATGATTTGTTCTCTACGGTCTATGAATTTGAAAATTATAAAGAAATGGTTGAAAAGTGGGAAAATATAGAGTATAAAGATGAGATTAAGACTGTATATAAATCTGAAAAGGAGATTTAGGAATGCCTAATGGAGATGGTGGACCCATTAATGAGACCCCTAAAGAAGCTCTTGAAAGAATCTTTGAAGGGCTGTTAACAGATTCTCACTATTTAGACTTAGAAGAAGATGGTGAAATCCGAGATCCATCCAGAGATCTTGCAATTTTACAAGAAGCTAAGAAAATAAAGAAAAGTAAAAAAAGATTTAACGCTGTAAAAAAATTCTTAGAGAAACAGGCGACACGCTCTGAGGCACAATTAAAAAGAAGTAAGAAAAGAATAAAACAATTACAAGATATTTAGGATATTAGGAGAATAGAAATGGCTTTTGATATTACAGGTAAAAAGATATATGTTAAAAGAGAAGGTGATGTTAAGGGAATTGATAATAAGAATCCTCATCACAAAGCGGCTTTAAAATATAATCATATAAGAGTACAGTTTCCGGATAAGTCTGAAAGATCTCTTTTGTTTACAGATAGTCAAGTAATAAATGCTATGCATCGTGCTGAGCAAAATCAAGAGGATTTACCTAAAAGAAGTTGGGTAACTGAATTTGTTGCTGATTTAACTGATTTGGCTGATCTTCAGGTTGTAAAAAATATTGATAGATATCCATCTGCTTTGAAAAAGTATAATCATATAGTCGTTTATGTTAGAAATAAAAGACGTGATTTACTTTTTACAGATAATGATGTTAAAATTGCTTTAGGTCGTGCTGGGAAAAATCCAGAAGATTTACCTAAAGTTTCGTGGTTTACTGATATTTTAGATTGAAGAAAGGGAACCTAATGAGTGAATGTAGAACCGTAGGAATAGAATTTCCGGAGTCCAATGAGCAGATACTTATTGAAGCTTTGAAGGAAATGGGTTATAAACCAGAAGTCCATAAAGAAGCTATTGAGCTTAAGACCTATTATGGTAAGAAAAAGATAAAAGCTCATATAGTAATACGGAAGAATCAATTCGGAGGTTATATGGATGTTGGGTTTGAAAGAAAAGATGGGAAGTATGACATACACCTTGATTCTATGGATACCCGTAAGTTCAAGTTAAACAAGATAAAACAGCACTTCTTTATTGCTAGTATAAAAAAGCATATGGAAGGTAAGTCTAAATTTTCTCTTAGAAAGACAGAGCAAAAAGGGGAGAAGGTTAAGCTCTATATCGATGTTAATTACTAAGAAGAATCATTGTGCCCTATATCCCAAAAACAAGACGAAAAGAATACGAGAAGGCTATAAGCCGTATCGTATTCTTTTTAACGAATGTCAGTGAAAATGATGCTAAGGGGGAATTAAACTATATTATTTTTTCCATAATAAAAAGATATATAGACGAAAAAGGTCTAAGATATTTTAGGGCACAGGATTTTATTGGGGGAATTCTAACTTGTTGCCAAATGGAATTGTATAGGAGAATACTTGCTCCTTATGAAGATAAGGCTATAGAAAAAAATGGGGATGTAGAATGACCGAATTATTTCCAAAAATAGAAAATTTTCGGATCATTAGACTTTGCGAAATAGATGCTATTAATATTACGGATCATTTGAGAGATTTCAAGGATCTGATCCTGGAAAATCAGCCAATGTATCCCAATATCGACAAATGGTTTGATCGGAAAGTTGTTCCGGGAATGAAGTCTTCTGAGAGGATTGGTTATATTGGGTATTTTGACGAAAAACCTGTAGCGTCTGCTGTTGTAAAACGGGGGATGTTTGCTAAATTCTGTCATCTTAGAATAAAAGAGGATCTTCAAAACATTCATTTGGGAGAAGCTTTTTTCGCTTTGATGGGCTTAGAGACAAAGGATATTGCAAAGGAAATTCATTTTACACTCCCTGAAAGTGTTTGGGAATCTAAAAAAGGTTTTTTTAAGGGATTCGGTTTTACCCATGTGAGTAAGATAAAGCATCGATATAGACCTTATGGAGATGAGTTAAAATGTTCTCTTCGTTTTGATAAATTTTGGGTAGCGATTCATGAGAAATTGCCAAAGATTTCTCGAATACTTTCTATGAACGAGTGCTTACTCAATGAAGATAAAGCAATTAAAAAAAAAGGAGATATAGAATAATGGGATCAAAGCATTGGACAGAAGTTGTTGATGATCATTTCCCTAATCTTAAGGAAGAAAAAAGATTCACAAAACCATTGTATATAAACGGAAGAAGGGTTCAATCACAAAGGGAATATGAAGATAGAAGGCGACAAATATTAGAAAGACCATTACATTGAAAAAGGAGATATAAAATGAAAAAAGATGATAAATGGAGAGCAGTTTGTAGACCTGATATTTTTGATGCGATTAGAAAAGAAAGAGAGTATCAAGATAAAAAATGGGCGGAATTTGAGCAACGTGTTCCAGATAGGGACAAGGCTATTGCTGATTGGTTGCTATATATGGAATATCAAGTAAAAGAGGCCAAGGATAGACTGTATGCTATTGATCATGAAGGGGCGATGCATGAAGTTCGAAAAATAGCAGCACTAGCAGTAGCTTGTATGGAGTACAATGGAGCACCTGAAAGGTAAATCATGGAAATTGAAAAACAGCGAGAACTCTGTGCGGAACTTAGATGGGATAATGAGCTTTCAGCTTCGACAGGTCAGATCTGTGGTCCTAATTATCATCCTGACCTAGATACGCCAGAGAGCTTGAAGCAAGCGAAGGAGTTGCTGGAAAAAGTTAGAGGCATGGGCTATAAAGTTATTTTAACACTGGCGGCATCTGGATATTCTAACTGTCGAATTGAGTATACTGATTGTTATGTTGCGGGAGAGGGGATGTTTATTGAAGCTGGTTCATTAGACGATGAAGGAAATTCCGCACTTGTTGAGGCAGTGGCAAAATTGGAGAAATCTAGGCAAAGGCAAGACATAGGAAAGAGATATAAATGATAGATACAAATTTATCAATAAAAGATTTTATTGAATATTTTGAAAAAGATAAATTAGGTAAGCTTTTTTTACCTAATGGGAATGGATGGGATGTTTATGGAAGGCATGAAAAACCGATAAGCATTAAATTAAGAAACTTATTTAAGGTGATGTCTGGTTGGAAAATTAATAGTTACGAAGTCCCATTAGAAGATATTATTGGAATTATCGCATATGGCTCTGCTGTAAAATATCCTGGATATAAAGAGATCCCTAAAGTTAGAAGAAAATATGTGTTATTCGGTCCTGTAATTAAGAAAATGAAGAAAGTTTCTATTAAACCAAATGATGTTGATTTTTTTGTTTTAACCGAAAAAGATATAACTAGACATGAATATATTAAACCAGGATGGACTACATATGATTATGCCTCTTGTGGATGTGTGACTGCGGTGAGTGAAGGAGGAATTAATTTGGTCAATAGAGGTGTTAACCAGTTCCTTAAAGGGGTAAAAGACGGAGACACTATAAGCACCTCAGCAATGAGAGAGGGTATTCCAATTTTTTTTAATAAAAAATTAGATTATTATGTAAAAAGTGCAGGAATTAAAAAAGAAACTCCAAGAAAAATATTATGGGATGAAAATAAAGATAGAAAAGTATTTGGTATAATAAATTAAGGAACAATGAATGACACGATTAAAGAACAAAGTAAAAGCAAAAAAAAGAAAAGAAAAAAGATTAAAAGATAGACAGAGATATGATAAGTACATAAAAGACTTAAGATCTAAGATTCTTCTTTTTGACGATCCTATTCTTAAACAAAAATCTGAAGAAATTAAATTCTCTTGGTTAGAAAAGACTGAAGATAAAGAAATTCAAGCCAAGAACAAAAAGGCTAAAGGAGAATTCGAAGAGAATATTAAGCTTTTACGAAAAGTTCTGGCTGTTACTCCAAATGGCGTAGGTTTATCTGCTTGCCAAATAGGTATTCTTCAGAATATTATAGCCATTAGACCAGATCTGGAGAATAAAGAAATCATCGTTATGATAAATCCTGAGATAGTCGAGTTTGGAGATAAAAAAGAAGTTAAAATGGAAGGATGTTTATCCTATCCGAATATTTATGCTCCTATAGAAAGAAATAAAGAAATCACAGCTAAATATGTTGATGAAAATAGTAGAGAACAGCAGGAAAAGTGCAAAGATATAAAGGCACGAATCGTTGTCCATGAAACGGAGCACCTTCAAGGAGAATGTAAAGTAGGCGATGTCTGGAGAAGAAAGCAACAAAAACAAGAGGAAGAGGCGAGGCAACAACAAGAGATGAACTAAAATGAATAAATATTATACAAAATCAAAAGGGAAAAATGAGGGTATTATATGTACGTTGTGCCCTCATTTTTGTTTATTAAAAGAGGGAGAAATAGGAAAATGTTTTGTGAGACAGGCAAAACAAGATATTATTTTTTTATCTACATATGGTTGTTTAACTCATATTGTAGTTGAACCTATTGAAAAAAAGCCCTTCCTGCATTTTCTGAATGGAACTAAAACTTTATCTGCGGGGGGAATAGGTTGCAACATGTTTTGTAGTATGTGTGAGAACTTTAAATATACCCAACCTGGAGATTTTCAATTTAAATTTAATTCTCTTAATTATAAAACTGATGATAAAGTAGATGGTAAAATATATCCTCCAAAAGATATTATTCAAATGGCTAAAAGAGAAAAATGTTCTTCTATTTGTATGACTTATAATGAGCCTATTATTTCTTATGAATTTTTAATGGATTTAGCAAAAGAATGTCATAAAAACTCTCTAAAATTTGTAATTAAAACAAATGCTTATGTGAATTATAAACCTTGGGAAGATATTTGTTCTGTTATTGACGCTGTGAGTGTGGATTGGAAGGGGACCGAAAAAAACTATAAAGAATTTGGGGCAGATAAATATGTTATTGAAGATAGGATTAAAGAAGCATATGAAAAGGGGGTCTATCTGGAGATTAGTATTCCTCTTCATTATAATCTTACAAAAAATTTAAGTGTCTTTGGCGAATTCGGGAAGTTTCTTTCTTCTATCGATAAAAAAATACCTGTTCATTTATTAAAAATATATCCTGCTAACAGGGATGAAGCATATCCGACTACTTCCGATGCTTTTATATCTATAGTAAAATCCGCATTATCTTTTTACTTAGATAATATTCACATCTTTATTTAATTTTTTTTTACAAAACAATCGATAAATAGTTATATTCTAAGGAGAAATTCTTATTACAACTTTGGTGCATTTAATCGAGACACTGGCAATTGGAGGGGCACAAAGCATGTTGGCCGAATTATATATCTCAATTTCCGAATGCCATTCCCAGTACAAACAAATCATATTATCTCTTGAAAATAGACCGGCAGACAAAAAATTTGTATCTTCTTACAATATTTCTTATTCAAAGGTTGCAAGAAATAAAATATTAGCTTTTGTCTTATCTCAAAAAAAACCTATTGTTATTTATCATAAATTGGCTAGTTCAAGAAAAGAAATTATTACACCTATTTTAAAAAAGAAAAAAATTCCTGTTATAGTGGTAAACCATACTTTGTATAAGTCTTCTGATTGGGCTAATCTTGGTGGATATAGGATGGTAGCGGTTAGTCATCATATGAAGAGAAAGATAAAATCATGGTATCCAAAGATCAAATGTAGCGTTATTCGTAATTTTGTGAATAGTACGAGATACGGCTCTGTTAAAGCTAAAAAAGTAGATAAAAAGGGATTATTTTTGACAGGCAGAATTAATAGGATATGTAGGTGGAAACATAGAAATGATTGGATAAAATGGTGTGGTAAAATAAAATTACCTACAAAAATGAAACACGAATATGTAGGAGGCGGCCCTCAATATGGTTCTGCCGTTAATTTTGCGAAACAGCAGGCAGGAAAAGCCAGAAATACTGTTAAATTATTAGGTCCAATTAGCAATTTTGAAGAAAAAATATCTATTCTTAAAAGCTGGGATTTGTTTTTATATGAAACAATAAGAGATGAAGGTATCTCTATGGCGATTTTAGAATCTCTGGCTTCAGGAATCCCAGTAATTTGCAGCAATCATTATGGGAATAAAGAAATAATAGAAAATGGAATAAATGGTTTTGTATATAAAGATAAAGCTCATGCTGAAAAGATTTTATATAGATTATCATCTCATCCTGAAGAATTAAAAGAATTAAAGAAGACAACAAAAGAACACTTTATAAAAAACTTAGATGCTAAGATTTGTGCTTCAAAATATATTGATTTGATAAAAAGCGTAACAAAAAAACCAAAGATCGTTATTCAAGAACCCGCCAGATCTCCAGTAATTATCGAGAAACCTAAGGAGAAAAAGATATCACAAAAATTCACTATTTTGACTTCTGGATACAACAAAGGAAAATATTTGCGAGATTGGGCAGACTCAATTCTTGAACAGAAGTACAGACCTTTAGAAGTTGTTTTTGCCAATGACCAATCAACTGATAATACTAATAATTTTTTACAAACAATAGAAAAGGAATTTTCTTCTGCCAATATAGAGTTTAAAGTCCTTAGCAACAAAGAGAGACTACATTGTGGTGCTTCATATAGAAATCTTGTTGGATATGCTACTGGGTCCTTTTTTGGTGTTCTTGACGCTGATGACATGCTCGTTGATGATGCTGTTGAGTATATTATGGGGTTATATAACAAATATGATAATATAGCTTGGATATATACTCAGTATGTTTGTTGTGATATGAATATGAAGAAGAAGAGAAAGGGATTTTGTAGATTACCTGAAAAGGGAGGATGTTTATTAACTACAGAGGATAAAAGAATACATTGTTTTGGGCATTGGAGAACATTTAGCCATAAGATAAAAAGACCAGACAAATTGTTTGGAAAAACACTGAAATGTTCCGTAGATAAATATATGGGTTTCAGGCTGGAAGAATTTGGACCTGGGATGTTTGCTAATAGAGTCTGTTATAAATACCGTCAACATCCGGTTGGATCTCCCAATTCTGTGTCTTCTACGAAGTATGCTATAAAAGTATGGAAGGAAGTAATTAAGGAAGCTTATCAAAGACGCAAAAAATATAAATGGAAACCTTTCGAGATAATAGAAAATAGATAAAGGATAAAAATGGGTTATAGAAAAGCGTCTTGGAAATTTTTTAATGAAAGTTTACGTTTGGCTGGTTTTATGGGTCAAAATGAAGATTTGTCAAATGGAAGAAATAAAAAATTTGTTGGAAAAAAAATTCTTGAAATGGGATGCCAAGTAATAAGACATGAAGTAGGTAAAAAATTATTATACGAAGGAAAAATAGGTAAGAGAGGGATAGCAGCGAAAAAATATTTTAAGTCTATAGGTTTTAAATATGTGTCTATTGATATAAGCGGTTGTGAACATTCTCTAAAAATTGATTTAAGAAAACCTATTGATAGTAAATTTTATAATAAATTTGATATAGTTACGAATGTAGGAACGAGTGAGCATGTTTTACCCCTAGAGGGACAATATGAATGTTTTAAGAACATTCATTTGTGTACTAAAGTCAAGGGGATTATGATGCATCTTCTTCCTTTTCCAGGAAAGAGACATGGGCATTGTCAAATATTCTATACTAATGAGTTTTTTAAAACTTTGGCTAGATTAAATAAATACAAACTTATTTTGTCAGGTGAAGTTTATGTGATAAATAAGTATAGGTTAATGGGTTTTTGTTTTATTAAATTAGAAAATAACTCTTTTTCTCAAGATAAAGAGGAGATTTTGAGAGATATTATTTTTGTCAATAAAATACCACCACATTCAAAATAAATAATAATATGACAGAAAGAAATAAAGAAAAATTTGTTATTTTGACTTCGGCTTATAATTGTGGAAAATATTTGCATGATTGGTCTGATTCTATAATAAATCAAACATACAGACCAATTATTGTATCTATGGTAGATGATAAATCTAAAGATAATACTTCTAAAGTTGTAAGTAAAATAGAAAGTAAATTTAAAAAAGCAAATATTGATTTTAGATTTATACAACCTAAAAAAAAATTGTATTGTGGAGGAGGTTATAATCTGGCTTTACAAAAAGCTAAGGACGGAATGTATTTTGGTGTTTTGGACGCTGATGATATGTTAGAGCCTTTTGCTTGTGAGTTTATTGCTAAAATATATGAAAAAAATCCTAAGGTTTGTTGGATATATACTCAACATAACAAATATAATAGAAAAATGGAGAGGGTAATAAAAATAGGATTTTGTTGTCATCCGGAAAGAAGAAGTATTTTATTAGCAGAAAAAAAAGGAAAACAAATTTATTCTCATTGGAGAACATTTTCTAATCGATTTGAAAATTATAAATTTGTCTTTCGAAAGTTATTCGAAAAAGGATTAAAATGCTGTGTTGATAAAAATCTCGGATATAGATTGGAAGAAAATGGATTAGGAATGTTTGTAGATAAAGTTTGTTATAGGTTTAGAAGGAGGACCAAGAAGGAAAAAAGTATTTCATTTTTTTATCCTTTGAGAATTACTAAAGAAAGAGTTATAAAACAGGCAGAACGTAGACGAAAAAAAACAGGGATTGTTTATCCAATAAAAAAGTATAAAGGATAGTTTATGGTTAAGGTTTTTATTCAAACTGGAACATTTGAAGGGGGTCCTGTTATCTTTAGAGACCGTTTAATTGAATCTTTTAAAAATGTCGAAGATATAAAGGTAACAAATGATCCTAAAGATAATTTTGATGTGGAATTGGCATTTATTAGAAAAATATCTCCTCATAATAAGCCTTATATTTTAAGGGTAGATGGTTGTTATTATGAATTTGATAGAAGAGGAGGAAATAAAAGAATAAAAAATGCAATTAAAAAATCTTCATATCTTATCTTTCAATCTAAATTTTCATTTGAACTTTGCGAACATGTTATAGGTATTAAGAAATATAATATTGATTACTCTGTCATCCATAATGGTATAAATATAGACTATATAAAATCTATAGAACCATCTAAAACTGTAGAGCCAGGTTCTTTTATCAGTTGTGCTGGGTGGAGACCTAACAAAAGGCCACTGTCTACAATAAAAGGATTTATTAAGGCAAAAACTGGTAGGCATTTATATATGATAGGAGGGGCCGGATTTGTAGGGAAAAAAATAAGTAAAAAATATAATTCAAAGTATATCCATATTCTTGATAAACAATCAAATAAAAAAATTATTTCTATAATGAAGGCATGTGATTATCAAATACATCTTTGTCACATAGATTCTTGTCCTAATGCGGTTCTAGAAGGGTTATCTTGTGGTCTTAATGTCTTATGTACAAATCTTGGAGGAACTATGGAGTTAGTGAGAGAGAATGGAGTAGTTTTGCAAATAGATAAGTTGTGGGAGGGAAGATATATGTTTGATGGAGATCTAGATAATGTAAAATCAAATGTCGTAGCGAAGAGTATACATAAATTATTAAAACATAACAAAAGACCTATTGGCACTAATTTTGATATTAAGAATGTAGCTAATTCTTATGCAAAGATCTTGAAAAAATACAAATAAAGGAGAAAATATGCAAATTCAAGGAAAAGTTTGGGGACATACATCTCCGTTATTTAATAAGAATAATGTAGAGATACATAGAATAGAATGTGATCTAGATACATTTTGTTCTAAACATAAGCATATAAGTAAATATAATATGTTTTTTGTTGAGAAAGGAAAGTTAGAGATTAGTGTGTGGAAAAATGATTATGATTTAGTAGATAAAACGGTTCTTAGTCCAAGACAAACCTGTATTGTTTATCCTGGAGAATATCATTTGTTTACATGTCTAGAGAACCATACGGTTGCATTTGAGATATATTGGGTAGAAATAGATAAAAATGATATTATAAGAGACAATGTTGGGGGTAAAAATTAAAAGATGAAAAAGAAGGAACTATTTAATAATCAAAAACTAAAAAATAAATATGAAAACTATTTGAAGAATAAAAGAGTAGTATTAGTAGGTCCAGGGCATCACACTAAAAATGCTAAGCAACATGATATGATAGAATCTTATGATATAGTTGTTAGAATAAATGACGGTATTGGATTAGCAAAAAAATATCCTGAAGATATTGGAAGAAGAACAGATATCTTATATTGTGTTTTGAATAAGATGTATTTTAAACAATTGAGATACGGTCCACTTGTGAGGGAGACTGTTTTTACTGAAAAAAAAATTGTAGCATATAAAAAGTTTTTAAAATGGATAAGTATTACTCATGCTCATCTAAATTCAAAACATGTGTGGACTTTAAAAGAAATGAATAGAAAAGCAAAAATACCTATTTATCTAGTGGAAAAAAATGTTTACAAAAATGTAAAAAAAGGAAACGATAAAAAGGTAAGTGCGGGAATAGTCACTATATATGATTTGCTTCAACATGAAATTAAAGAATTATATATAACAGGAATAAGTTTTTTTGATAGGACAACGGTGAAGGTTAAAAATAACAAGATCTATAGAAGCGGTTATATAAGAAGAATAGTAAGTAAATCGTCACGTTTGAAGCATGATATCAAAAAAGAATTAAAATTTTTCGTTGAATTATGCAAAAATGATAAAAGAATTATTTGTGATGATGTGCTGAGTAGAATTGTGGAAGATAATTGGAAAAAATGATTATGAAAAATACATTGGAATTTTATAATAAGATTTACGAACCTTTTGCATTAAAAAATTACGGAAAGAAGCTTGACCAATCTGTTGTTGCTTTAAAAATTTTTAAAAAATTCTCTATAAAGCATAATGTCAAAATAAAAAATGTTATTGATGTTGGTTGTAGGTGGGGAAGGGCTTTAAGATACTGGAGAAGAAATGGGGTAGAAGTATGTGGGATAGAAGTCTCTGAGACGATGGTTCAATATTGTAAGAAGAAAGAGTTAAATTGTTATTTGGCTTCTGCTACTGATTTATCTATTTTTAAGGATAAACAGTTCGATTTATATATGGCTACAGATGTTTACGAGCATTTGAGGACGAAAGATTTGGATGACGCTATAAAAGAAGCCAAAAGAGTAACGAAAAAATATTTATTGATTAGACCTTATCCCAGAATAGATAAACGGAAACTTTTGCATCTAACAGTATGGACTTCGCAGAAATGGGAGAAGTTTTTTAAAAAGCATGATTTAAAAATAATTAATATAGGGAATAATAAAGTGACTTACAGACATGTATTTTTGACGAAGATAAAGAATGGTGATTAAACTTTTAATTCAGACTAACAAATTTAGAGGAGGAGGTCCAGATACTTTTAGATCTAGACTTATTAAGGCCACTAAGAGAGACTCAGAGATAGAGGTTGTAAATGATATCAATAAAAAATTTAATATTGAACTCGTTTTTATTAAAAAGACTGAGAAGCACAAAAAACCGTATATATTAAGAGCAAGTAGTTGTTATTATTTGGATAAATATAAAATATGGAATAATAAACCTATTGCAGTATCTGTTAAAAAAGCTGAGTATGTAATTTTTCAGTCTAAATTTGGTTATAAACTTTATAATAGAGTTTTAAGACTTGAATCTAGAGACTTGATAAAAAATGGTTATAAAGTTATTTATAATGGTGTTGATTTAGATTATTTAAAATCAATAGAGCCTTCCATAAAAATAGAACCGCGTTCTTTTGTTGCTTGTGCGAGATGGGATCCTAATAAACGTTTGCATTCTATGATAAAAGGTTTTCTTGCTGCCGGACTTAAAAAGCATTTGTATATTATAGGGGGATATGGCATCGAGGATAGAAAAAATAAATTAAAAGATATTGCTAAAAAATATAACTCAAAATACATCCATGTTTTAGGAGAGAAAAATAATAAAGAGACGATATCTATAATGAAAGCGTGTGATTATTTAATTCATTTGGCTTTTATTGATATTTGTCCTAATGTTGTTGTGGAGGCTTTATCGTGTGGTCTTAATGTTCTATGTACTAATCTTGGAGGGACTAGTGAATTAGTAAAAAAGAATGGAGTTATTCTAAAAGTAGATAAATTTTGGAAAACAAAATACCTTAAAAAAGATGTTAAAAATTTGGATAAATTAAGATCAAATATTGTAGCAAAAGGAATATCTAAAATAATAAAGTTAAAAAAAAATGGATTTAGATATGATTTTGACATTAATAAAATTGCAAAAGAATATATTAATATAGTTAAAGAAAGGATGAAAAAGGTATGAAGATAGGTTTTGCTTTTGATACACTGGGGACATCTGAAGTTCCTGATGGTAAACATCGTTTTTTAATAAGATTATCTAAGCAAATGAAAAAACAGGGAATAAAAATAAATAATAAAAAACCAGATATTTATATTCGCTTACCTCGTGAAAAACGTTGTAAAAGAGCTAAAATTAATATTTTAAGAGTTGATGGTTTAATTTTTAATACTAGATGGAACTACAAGCATAAAAACAAAAAAATAGTTGAATCTATTAAAGAAAGTGATGCTGTTGTATATCAAAGTAAATTTTGTCAAGATGCTTATGGAAAATTTCTTGGTGTGACAAAACGCTCTGCTATTATATTTAATGGTGCAGATCCTAATGAATTTTTACCTAGAAAACCAGGGAATTTTTTTATAGCCAATAGCAGGTGGAGACCTCACAAGAGATTACCAATGATAATAGAGTGTTTTCTAGAAGCATTGAGACAAGGGATAGATGTAGATTTGGTCGTAACAGGAAAACCTGATAAAATAATAAAACACAAGAGAATTAAATATGTCGGATGGCAAAAAACAGGAAGTTTAAAGAAATTACTCTCTAAAGCTATAGCTAGTTTACATTTTACTTGGATAGACTGGTGTCCTAATTCTATGGTAGAAGCTATCATAGCACGATGTCCTATTATTTATACAGAGTGCGGTGGTCATAGAGATATTGCTCCTGGCTCTGGTATCGGGATCAAAGATGTTCAATGGAATTGGAAAAAGCTTGATTTATATAACCCTCCTAGACTTAATGTACAAGAAGTCGTAAATGCGATGTTTGTACTAAAAAATAAAGATAAAATATATCCAGTTAGAGACGATTTAGATATAAAAACCGTTTGCAAACAATATATTTCTTTTTCTGAGAAACTTTTGAATAAATAAAATGAGAATTTCTGTAATTACAACTTTATATAACTATAAAAATTATATAAAAGATTCTATTGAATCTTTTATCAAGCAAGATTTTCCTGATTCTGAAATGATAATTATAGACGACTGTTCTACAGATAATCCTTATGATGTAATAAAGAAATATAAAGATTATAATGTAAGATATATAAAATTGGATAAAAAGAGTAATTATTCTCATGCAAAAAACGTTGGTATAAAAGAAGCAAAATCTGATATTTTAGTTATGCTTGATGCTGATGATATGTTAACAGAGAATAGTCTTAAGGTCAGATATAAAAAACTTATGAAAGGTTATGATTTTGTTCATGGTTTTGTTTATAACTATAAAGATGGTGTTATAACACCAAATAATTTATGTAAAAGATGGAAAGAAGAAAAAACGTGGAGACATATTCATGCTCAAGGTGTTATGTTGAGAAAGGATATACATAAAAAAATAGGATTATATGATGAAAAATTATGGTGTAAAAGTGATAGAGAGTTCTTCGCTAGAGTTTGGCATCACAGTTTTAAAATAGGTTTTGTTAATAAGTTCGTAGCTTTATATCGTAGGCATAAAAAGCAAATGCACAGATCTAAAGAAAAAATGAAAATAAATGACAAACTCCAAAATAATGTTCTTAAGCTGGTCGAAAAAAGGAAAAAAAATCTATCTGGATTGGAAATGCTTAAATAGGATGGAAATCTTTAGTCAAAATAATTAATGGAATGATAAAATTTAATGGTAATATATAAAAGAAAATATAAAAGTTATAAAGAATATCTCAAACATCAATCTTTAAAAATGAAGAAAGGACAAAAAGATGCATTTAAAAAAAAAGATAAGAAGGAGGGAAAGGAAAAGAGAGAAATGTATTTAGTGGGAACATCTGAGAGGATAGAAATTTTTGAAAATGCTATTTCTTATTTTGATAAATTTTTAAATGCGGGAACTGTTCTATGTTTAGGTGCGAGAGCAGGTCATGAAGTAGTAGCTTTTAGGAACAAGGGCTATGATACTATAGGTATTGATATAAATCCTGGGAAAAATAATTCTTATGTTATTAAAGGAGATTTTCACAATACTCCTTTTGAAAATGAAAAATTTGATAACATATATTGTAATTGTCTAGATCATGTATGGAGTTTAGAAGAGCTAGTTAAAGAAGTAAGTAGAATTTTAAAAAAAGATGGTATTTTGATTTTAGAAATTGGTCATTTACAAAAAAAAGAAGATAAAAGGTCGATGAAAAGATATATTAAGAAAGTTTCTTTATATGAATCTTTTATATGGGAAGATATTGAAAGTGTGGAATATTTTTTTAAAAAAGATTTTAAAAAAGTGGATTCGTTCACAAGAGATAAAAGCTGGCAAGTTTTAATAATGAAAAAATAAATAAGCAAGGAAAACATTATGAAACCTCATGGTCAAAAAAATCCGAAAATGCATTGTCACAAAGAATATAAAAAAGATCGTGATGAAGGTTTTATCAGTGATAAGATTCTTATGAAGTGGTTTAATGATAGATACTCAACGTCTAAGCATTTGTTGACGCTATATTCTATTGTTAGAGGTTTGAAGGCGAAGAAGATATTGGAAGTAGGGTTTGGTAGGTCTACTCCAGTCTTAGCTAGAGCCGTCCACGAAAATGGGGGAAAAATGGTGAGTTGTGACTGGGATGATTTTTCTAAAACGCTTACTAAAAAAGAAAGAAAGGTAATTAAGTTTGTTTTTGGAGAAGTAGGACAAATATGGGAAAAGGATGATGGCTATGATTTTGCTTTTTTAGATTATTTTTCCAAACCCGGTAAAAAAATACCTTATTTAATGGGAGAAATAGAAAATTGTATAAAAAAAATAAAGACAAATGGTGTTATAGCTGTTCACGATGTTTTTATGGACAATTTTAGAATAGGCAACGCTGTTAAAGAAGTATGTGATAAAAGAGATAATATAGAATATTCGTTTCTTCCATACAATTACGGACTGGGAATATTGATTTATAGAGGTTACTCTAAATATGGAACTGTTGTAGAACCAAATAATTTACTTAAAAAAGAAAATACTAATTAATAATAAGGATAAATTATGGGATTCAGTAAATTATTTGATTCGGCTAAGGGATCAAAAAATCCTCATAAAAATAGGACTATTTGTGAACTTCAAAGAGAGCTATATGATTTGTGCGTAACTGGTTTACATGATAAAGACCCAGAACTTATGTTTAAAATGATAAAAATTTTAGAAGATGCTTTTATAATGGGGGTAAAAATGAATAGGAAACTGGTTAGACATAAATTAGGTAGTTCTAGTAAATGGAAGAAAAGTGAATATCGTAACAAAGAAATAGATAGAAAGGAATTGGCAAAGAAAAGGAAAGAACGAAAAAGATTAGTAAGATTATTGGAAGAAAATGATAAGGTGTTAGAAGAATATGATAAAGAAAAAAAAACTAAGAAAAAGAAGAAAGATAAAAAGTAATATGAGATATTATATAGATGTCGGTATTTATAATGGTGAGCTTTTAGAGAAAGTTGTTTCTGTTTTCCCTGCTTTTAACAGTTACATTGGCTTTGAAGCTATTCCTGAGCTTTGTAAAAGATCTTCAAAGAGATTTGAAGGGAATGATAAGATTTCTATCATAAATTCCGCAGTAAGCACTGTTGATAAAAATAATGTTAAATTTTATGTGTGTTACTGCAAAGAAGAGGGAGGTTGTAAAGGAAAAGGAAAAGAGATTGGGACAGGTTCAACATTGGTCAAGAAAAAAGGGACAGCTAATATCAGAAATGATAAATTTATTTATGTCAATACTATAAATTTTTCTAAATATATAATAGATAATTTTAATAAAGATGATGAAATTGTTTTAAAAATGGATATAGAGGGGAAGGAGTATGATGTTCTTGAGCATATGATAAAGACAAAAGCAATCAAATATATAAAACATCTTTATTGTGAATGGCATGTTTCTAAGTTTAAAAAAAATAAAACGATAAGTAGAAATAGACACAATAAATTAGTTAAAAAGTTACAGAGAGCAGGACTAAATATAATGGGAAAAAATATATATGATGAATTATCATATTTAATCGAGAAAGGAATTGACTATGACAACAAGTAAAGGGGTTATATATATAGCTATTAATAAACCATGGACAAAAGAAGCAATTTATTCAGCAAAAAGTGTAAAAAAATATTGTAAAGGAGTATCAACAACATTATTTACCAATTGCATGGTTGAATCAAAGTATATTGATAATGTGAAGATTTATGAAAGTCTTACTGGTAAGAGATTCAAATTTGATTATCTGGACAAATCTCCTTATGATTATAGTTTGTATTTGGATTCGGATACAGAAATAAGATATGATATTTCAGAGCTTTTTACAATATTAGATAAATTTGATATTGCGTTGCGACACAATATGGCGAGGGCATCAGGGATCACTATTAATTTAGGAAAAAAACACTCTGGAATTCCTTACAGTTTTCCTGGATTTAATGGAGGCGTTATTTTGTTTAGAAAAACAGAAAAAGTTGAAAAATTTATTAAATTATGGCGAGAATTATACTATAAATATAAAAAAGAATTTGGCGAAACCAAGGATCAGCCATCATTGAGAGTTGCCTTATGGGAGAGTGATTTAAAGATATATAGTTTGCCTTTGGAATATAATCTTCCGAGTGTTTCTAAAAGAATAAATAAGTTTAAAAATATCAAAGCTAGAATTATTCATGGTAGGAAACTATATAACAAAAAGAATATGATAAAGAAATCTTTTAAAATGATTAGTTTTTCTTAATAAGGAGTTTATATTTGTGAAGATAATTGGGATAGTACTAGTCCAGAACGAGGATATTTACATAGAACAAGTTTTAAGAAATATTCTTAATTTTTGTGATGAAATTAAAGTTATAGACAATAATTCAAGAGATAAGACTGTTCAGACAGTTAAAGAATGTGTAAAAAAATGGGGAAAGATTAAACTTTATCATTTATCAGATATAAAAACTTCTCATCATTTTGTAGAAGAGTATGCTGGAACAAGAACGTGGGTATTTGGTGTAGATGGCGATGAAATATATGATCGTAGAGGTCTGTCTCTTCTAAGAGAGGATATAAAAAAGGGAAAATATGAAGATGTGTGGAGGATAAGAGGTATATTTTTTCACTCTATCAAAATAGATAAAGAAAAGAAGATAGCCAGAGGATATCTTGGTCCTCCAAGCAAAGATCCCAACAAGTTGTGGAATTTTAAAATGTTAAAATCATGGAAGAGTAATAGTATAAATGCTCTTTTTCATTGTCAAACTAGAAAATTTAAAAAAAAGAAGTTAAAAGTTTTTTGTTTTTTTGGGAAAGAGGGAAGATTTTCTTCTAAAAAATATCTTAGGGAGTTAGAAGGAAAGTGTTCTTTCAAAAATTTAAAATGGGAGAATTGTCCTTTTCGTTGTTTGCATGTTCGAATGCTCAGAAGATCAAG